>Ga0208198_1000206_pt1 | contig 72020 bp, 69 predicted proteins | sample AD_JPNTR2_MetaG_FD_184446 | JGI IMG/M metagenome (GOLD analysis project Ga0208198, IMG submission 184446) | Active sludge microbial communities of municipal wastewater-treating anaerobic digesters from Japan - AD_JPNTR2_MetaG (SPAdes) (version 2) | ecosystem: Engineered > Bioreactor > Anaerobic...
TCATCACACTAACTCTTCGAGGGTGAAGGCTCTCCGTCCTTCTTTTCCCAAGTGCTTCTTTGGGTCACTCCCACGGCTCCCCCGTACAGTACTCGGTACTGTACCCACATTAACTTTACTCAGTCTTTTCCTTATGAGTAATTGATAGTAGCTGGAAGAAAACATGAAAGGCTGCTCTTTTAGATTTGATTTGCCAACCGTCACTGTGTCTATCCTGTACTTTTCATGTAACTCTTTAAAGAAGCTTACGCCCCAGTATCCCCTGTCCAGCACAAGAACGTCAATGATCTCGCTTACAGGCGCTACATTCAATGACAGAGACGACAGAATAGTAAGAAGCCATTTAAAACCGATGGCTCTATACCATTTTTCTTTTTCAGATCAGGCTTCATATAGGTTAAGGTATCCCAAAGCCCTGATTGTTTAAGCCGATTTATAAGATCGTCGTTATATCCATAAGCGGACTCATATAGTTCAACCTCTTCATCTTGGACTATCGCCTTTTTGGTCTCCTCATCATTCAACACAAATATATCTTCAATCATCTTTCCCGCCACCTTTAGTAAATTCAACAAGCTGGCTTTCTACTATCTGATCAAATATAGAATCCAATCTTTCGGTTATCTTTCGAATCTCGGCCCTGGCATTACGAATCTCTTTATTAGAGTCTGTGAGAGCTTTTACCTCTTTCACTCTATCTTTAGGAATGTAAGTATACCGAGTCTTACCATCGATACGCCGAGACAGATACCAGAAGGGGCCATGAGGCTTGCCTTCCATACAACGGCACCCGGGTTTTCCACAGCGTGTATATCTTTTAATAAGGGACCCCTCTATATAGGGTTTTGTGCGGAGGATCTTTTCTTCCAGCTTCTTTCGTTCATGCATGAGAATGCTCGCGTACTGCCTGAGTTTCGAGATGTCTTCCATATATATTGACCTCCTTTCGTAATCATAACAGGACGTTTCTCAATATACGGCTACGATTCCCGCTAAAATAGAAGCCCCAGATAAAAATATCTTTTGGGGCTCCATCAATATGGCACTACTTGTAAGTCCTACGAACTTTCAATTCCTCTGTTGTTGCAAATAATCCCGGCCTGTAATCCCGTAATGTCTAGGATAGCAAACCCACATCTTTCAAGGCTTTTTCGACAATGACGGCTTCCTTCTCCCCTGCTTCGATCAAGGGAGGCCTCACTCCGCCTACATCGAACCCTGTTAGCTTAAGCGCCAGCTTTACAGGGATAGGATTGGTGGTTATGAACAATGCCTTAAACAGAGGGAACAGCTTACAGTTGAGCTCTGCCGCCATTGTTACATTGCCTTCTTCAAATGCTTTAATCATCTGTTTGATCTCTTTACCGGCCACGTGTGACGCAACACTTATGATGCCTTCACCCCCCACAGCCATAACGGGCAGTGTCAAAGCGTCGTCACCGCTGTAAATCTTAAATGAACGGGGTGTGCGCCTGCGTATGTCTGTTACTTGTTCCAGGTTACCGCTGGCTTCTTTCACGCCTACGATATTTGATACCCGCGATAGTGTTTCAATGGTGTCAGGGGTCATGTTGATACCGGTTCGACCAGGTATGTTGTAGAGAATAATTGGCAGTTCAGTAGTGTCCGCGATTGTTTTAAAATGAGTGATAAGGCCTTCTTGAGGAGGTTTGTTATAGTACGGCACTACAAGCATAATACCGTGAACACCTATCTCTTCAGCAGCACGGGTAAGCTCAATGCTTGATTCCGTTGAATTACTGCCTGTTCCTGCGATAACCTTCGCGTCATGTCCTACCGCATCTACGACCACTCGAATCAGGTCCAGTTTCTCCTCAAAGGACAGTGTAGGAGATTCCCCTGTTGTGCCTGATACCACAATACTGTCTGAGCCTGTCTTAACAAGCAATTCGGCGAGTTCTCCGGCTCTGTCATAATCGACCTTAAGATTGGGCGTAAAAGGAGTAACCATTGCAGTCATGACTCTACCAAAATCAGCCATATCAGGATCCCTCCAAATCCGATGTTGCGGTTTCATCAGTCTACCCGCCTAAGCCAAACGCAGTGTGGAGTTCTCTGGTCGCTTTCAGTATATCTTCTTTCATTACAAGACACGATATACTGGCATGTGAGTCAGATGTCTGATAGATCCTCACACCTGCATCAGCCAAGGCTTCCACTACCTCAGCCATGACCCCGGGAACTCCTCTCATTCCTGCTCCCACCACAGATACCTTGGCACATCCCGGAGTAATGCCTATCTCTTCCCTTTTCAGTCCTAAGGATTCCAGTACACGAAGGGCTTTATCCACCACACTGTCACTTATCGTAAAGCAAATGATTGTAGGCAGCACACTTATTAAGTCCACACTTATCTTTGCATCAGCCAAGGCACGAAATACCTGACTTAAGAATCCGGACTCATTGACGTCGTGTTGCCGATCCAATCTCACCTGGGTGATATCGGTAAGGTGAGCTATACCCCTTGCGACTCTGTCAGATTTTATGACCGTCTTATCCAAAACCATGCTGCTTTCGCACACAAGGGTCCCTGGCGCATCAGAAAACGTGTTCCTGATTCTGATAGGGATTCCTCCTTCCATGGCAATCTCCACTGCCCTTGGATGGACGACTTTAGCTCCGAGGTGAGCCATTTCCACGATTTCAGAATAGGAAACAGCCATAAGCGGTTTCGCTTCAGGCACCATTTTAGGGTCGGCAGTCATGACTCCTTCCACATCAGTGTATATTTCCACTGACTCGGCGTGAAGAGCGACACCGAGAGCTGTCGCAGTCGTGTCGCTGCCTCCCCTTCCTAAGGTCGTGACTTCGCCGTTTTTGCTGATGCCTTGAAAACCTGCGACTACTACCACCTTGCCTTCCTTTAGGTAATCCATGACCCGTCCAGGATGGACCTCAAGTATTCTTGTATTGCCGAAACTCTCATCAGTTATGATACCTGCTTGCCCTCCCGTTAAGCCCACAGCTTGGCAGCCCATTGCTCTAAGCGTTTGAGTCATAACAACAGTCGAGATTATCTCGCCGCATGACATGACTAAATCTTGCTCTCTGGGATCCGCTTCTTCATATACGCTTTTCATAAGCCCTAGGAGAGTATCAGTTGCATAGGGTTCGCCCTTCCGACCCATTGCAGACACTACAACAACAGGCAAGTAACCGTTTGCCTTCGCTTCCAGGACTTTTTGGGCTGCCTTCTCCCGTTGTTCAGGAGTGGCAACAGATGTTCCTCCAAATTTTTGGATTATAATCTTCACTGTGCTCACCTCGCAAGACATCCAAGCTCTAAAGCCTTTTCCCCTATTTCTACTGCATTTAGCGCTGCACCTTTGCGAAGTTGGTCACCTACTACCCATAGGTTTAATCCGCTGGGAATCGAATTATCCTCACGCACCCTGCCGACTTGCACCAGATCTGTCCCTCCGGCTGAGAAAGGCATTGGATACAACATCTCATCTGGGTCGTCTATAACCTGAATCCCAGGGGCTTTGGAAAGGATCTCCAATGCTTCTTCCCGAGTGAGCTTGCGCTCGGTTTCAAGATTCAGTGATATAGAGTGCGATCTCTCTACGGGGACTCGCACAGTAGTAGCAGTGATTCCAAAGGTCCGCCCCATGATCTTAGCGGTTTCGTGAACGGTCTTCCATTCTTCTTTTGTGTACATCATGTCTTGAAAAACATCAACTTGGGGAATTACATTAAACGCAATCTGATAGTGTTTGGGAGCAGATGCGAAAGGAAGGATTTCCGGCTGAACGGCTTCACCTGCAAGATATGCCTTAGACTCGTGGAGCAAAGCTTCCATGGCCTTTAGTCCGGCACCTGATACAGCCTGGTATGTGGATACGACTGCTCTCTTGACAACAGCAGCGTCATCAATAGGTTTTAAAGCCATTACCATGATAGTTGTAGTGCAGTTAGGGTTCGCGATGATCCCTTTGTGTTTTAAGATATCTTCCGGGTTTACTTGGGGAACCACAAGGGGCACTTCCGGATCCATACGAAATGCGCTACTATTATCAATCACTAACGCACCGTTTTGAGCTGCTCCTTTCGCGAATTCCCGGGAAACGGATGCGCCTGCCGCGAAAAACGCTATGTCGTGCCCGGCTATAGCGTCTTCTGAAACCTCATCTACACACAGAACTTCACCTTTGAACTCTACCGGCTTCCCCTTTGATCTTGCTGACGCAAGGAGGGTCAGTTTAGCAATGGGAAAGTCCCTTTCAGCCAGAATCCCAAGAAGTTCCCGTCCTACAACGCCTGTGGCGCCTACTACCGCTACTTTGAATCTTCTCATTCTTCTCCCCTCACTATGCCATTCATGCCAAGCGTTTTATGTTAGCATATATCGCCTATGATTTCCTGTCAACAAGAACAGGCTGCAATTGTCGCCCTTCAAGCGCAGCAATGACCGTGTCCGTAATCAGGTGCATATCGCTTATGAGCGAGCAAGGTTTCAAATTCGGAGCGTCCTGTCCGAAGGGAATTACGTATATATGTTTAGTGTTCAAGATTGCGCCTAGATTCTTCGCGTTTGTTGAAAGGCCGTCATTCGTGGAGATTCCGATAATGACAGGCCTCTGGTTGCGCATGGTAGACTTGGCAGCCATTAGGACCGGCCCGTCTGTAATACCGTGCGCCAGTTTAGCCAAGGTGTTTCCGGTGCATGGTGCAATTACCAAGGCATCTAAAACCTTTGCAGGCCCTAATGGCTCCACCTCGGCAATGGTTGTTATAGGTTCTCTACCGGTCATGCGCTCAAGGGCGCATGCTATGTCAGCTGCCTTTCCAAATCTCGTGTTCTGAGTCGCGACTTTTTCTGAAAGTATTGGATACACATCTGCCCCTTCAGCAACGAGCTTTTCAATTTCCGGCAAAACCTCAGAGATAGTGCAAAACGACCCTGTTATGGCTATGCCAATCCGCTTACCCGCAAGCCGCATGGATTCCACCTCCACCCAATATTGGAAGGCTTGCCGGTCAGCGGATACGACTGAGCTCCCGCCTTATAAGCTGAGGAACGGAATCAGCGAGTATCTTGCCTGCAGTCTTTGGAGCCACTTTCCCCGGTAACCCCGGGGCGAGGATAGCCTTAATGCCTAAACGCGCTGCAGCCTCGAAGTCAGTTCCTCCCGGCGCGGATGCTAAGTCTACTATGAGGGATGCGGGCCGCATATGCTCCAGCGCCTTTTCAGTTAAGACTATTGCAGGAACTGTATTAAAGACTACGTCAGCATTGGCTAAAGCCATGGCAAGGGACGAGATATGCAAAGTTGAGGCTCCCATTTCATCAGCCCTCGCAAGCTGAGGGAGACTTCTGGCGCACACAATGGTGTTAGCACAGAGCGAAATCAGCACGCGCGCCATAGTCATTCCCACTCGCCCGAACCCAATTACAACTGCGTTACATCCATGGATTGTTATTGGCATTTCCTCCATGGCTATCTGGAGCGCGCCTTCTGCAGTAGGTATTGAGTTTCGTATAGAGATTTCATCATCCTCGGTAACTTCGACAAGGTTTACATTATGCTTTGAAGCAAGTTCACGAAGCCTGGGCCTTGCAGCTCCTACAAGAAGAGGCGTCCCGGGCGGAATGAGTGCCAGGAGTTCCTCAGTGAGGGCAATATTGAATTCAGGGTCAAGAGTTTTCACCTTGCCTCCGACATCAAATCCACCCATCCCTACGACAATTGCAGAAGCCCCATGAATCCCTTGGAATACGCTGGTTTCCCTGACAGTCCCTTCAAGCTCATCAAGGGGCGGGTATCCTACTGTTTTTACTTGGGCCCCTTCTTCGAGGAATCTCCGAATGAGCTCGATTTCGCGAGAGTCTCCTCCAAGCACACAAATGACGAGTCCTTTGAGGCCCTCTTTCATCTCAGTCCCTCCCCTGACCGTGCATAGCTATGGGTAATATATGATTTCTACGGGGAGGCGGTGACTGTTTTATCCTTTTATAATCATCAAGACCGGTTCATATATCAAGCAGAGCATCAAGGCCGAAAACCGCCCTGTCAAGCTTCATTACTTCTCTCACTGCCAGTATTACGCCAGGCATGAAAGACTCTCGGGAGAGAGAATCATGGCGTATTGTCAGAGTCTGGCCAGGCCCTCCGAAAATGACCTCATGGTGAGCTACAAGGCCCGGAAGCCTGACACTGTGTACTCGAGTGCCTCCTACATCATCACCTCTTGCAGGCTGTGACTCGAGGCTCGCTGCTATCTCTTCCTGCACTGCCTGATCTCGGTGTCTCATGAACTCAGCGGTTTTAAGAGCAGTTCCCGAAGGAGCGTCTACTTTCTTATCATGATGCATTTCAATAATCTCGGCATTGTCAAAGTACTTGGAAGCAATCTGGGCAAATCTCATGAGAAGGACAGCACCGACTGCGAAGTTAGGAGCAATCACAGCGCCTACTTTCTTCGCATCGCACAGGCTTCTGATTTCATCAAAGTCAGAGGCCAAGAGACCTGTAGTCCCTACAACACATCTGACACCGCTTTGAAGAGCGCACCTCACGTTGTCCATAACGCTCGCAGGATGTGTAAAATCCACCAACACATTTGGATGAGTCTTCGCTATCAAGGCAGGAAGGTCTGTCGTTATCTTAAGTAAGCTGTCCGTCTCGCCTGAGCTGATAGTCAAGGTTTGGTTTTTTAAGTCTACGCCTCCAACCAGCTGGATGTCTGATTCCCGCATGAGGGCTGATGCAACCTGTTTTCCCATACGCCCTGCTGCACCTGTCACAATTGTCTTAATTTTCATTGATACCCAAACCCCCTATTTGGCGCACCTTTACTGCAATTGATTTATCCTTCCGGTTTCGAATTCCTGCTATTTTCTCTTTCTTCGAGTGTATCCTAAGAATAATGCAAGAACCGCTGCAGATAGGCACTATCAGGACACCGTTCCACAGCGGTCATGTCCATTGGTACTAGATTAACGGCACTGAGATTTTACCTGCTTCTCCAAGTCAGTGAATCTCTATGTCAGAAGCCCCGCACTTGCCGTATATTTCTCTGACATCATTAACCTCATTGTCGTCGGCCTTTACTACAGCCAAGACCTTTCCTTCCTTAACCTTGTTTTCATAGAACTTGCTACGATTTTCCGGAATCCCCAAATCCACCAGGCCGCCTACAAGTCCGCCTGCCACGGCGCCGGTGAGGCCGGCAGCTATTGGTCCGATAGCGACAATTGGGCCGATTCCGGGTATTGCGAGAGCTCCCAGTCCGGCAAGGACTCCGGCAGTGCCTCCGATTGCGCCTCCGGTGACTGTGCCACCGGAAACATCCGCGCCGCGGCCCATTTTGAGCCCGCCTTCGCCGCGATCCCCGCCACGTCCTTGATCATCCTTGGCAACTATAGATACCTTATCATCGCCGAAGCCTTTCCTCTTTAGCTCGTGAATCGCTCTCTCCGCCTCGTCACGTCTGCTAAATGTGCCTATGATACTTGCCATCTATTTTGCCTCCTCCTTCTTAATAGGGTTTGGCTTTAGTTTGACATAATACTCAGGCTCATATGCGTTATTTAGCTTCTCTTTCAGCCGAAGGTATTCAGCGACGAGCTTATCAAGGCGTTCACTGATATCGTAAGTCTCAGCGTTGTCAAGCTTTCCTTGATGTTGGGCTATCGTTGAGTGTAGCTCTCCGCGCAAATCTTCTATTGCTATCCGAAGTGTTTGCAATCTTCTCTCTAGATCTTGCATCATTTAGCTCCCTCCGAATTAGGAACGACTCAGTTTTGCGCGGGCCTGCCACCGCTATTACAGGTGACTCTTTACCTAGGAGGTGACCGGCTATTCGAGTTACGTCATTATATGTCACGTCATCAATGACTCTACTGATTTCATCCGGTGTGTACAGTGGCTCGCCTGCAAGTTCCAGCCTTCCAAGCCTGCTCATTCTACTATTAGTAGTCTCGAGATTAAGTGCTAAGGCGTTTTTCAATTGTTCTTTGCCACGGTTATATTCTTCCCACTTAAGGCCGTTGTTACATATATCATAAAGTTCTTCCATGATCAAATCCTTAACAAGGCTGATATTTTCCACGCCGGTCCCTGCATATACTGCAAACACCCCGGTGTCTTCGTATAAGGCTGTATAGGAGTAAGTCGAGTAGACCAGACCGCGGTCCTCTCTGAGTTTCTGGAAAAGCCTGGAGCTTAACCCTCCTCCGAATGCGACATCTAAGACGTATAACCCAAACCTGTCCGGGTGGTTTCTGTTAAAGGCTTCGTACCCGATACAAAGGTGAGCCTGTTCTATAGCTTTAGAACGAAAAGCCTGTGCCCCCGGTTTCCATTTAGAGGTTGTGGGGGACTTCATTTTTCTCCTGGATAAATCCAGACGCTTGTTTACTTCTTCCACAACTTCATCATGCTTTATGTTGCCTGCAGCTGATATGACTGCGCCTTCTGTTACGTAATGCTCGGACATGTACTTGACAATATCGTCTCTTCCAAGACTCTTCAGGGTTTTGAGGGATCCGAGAGTCGGCAGTCCAAGAGCGCAAGGGCCCCATGCTGTGGATGCAAGTAAATCATGGACGACTTCTTCCGGCGAATCCTCGTACATGGCTATTTCTTCAGCTATAACGCCTTTTTCCTTTGTGATGTCGCTTTCTGCAAGTAAAGGGCGGCAAGCAATATCGCAGATAATATCTACTGCAAGTCTCATACATCTATCAGTCACTTTAGCGTAATAGCATGTATAGTCTTTGGTAGTTACAGCATTCAGATATCCCCCTACCTCGTCTATCTCTTCTGCAATTTTCCTGGCTGTACGACTTTCAGTGCCTTTGAAAACCAGATGTTCAATAAAGTGAGAAATACCGTTTATTTTTGGGCTTTCCCAGCGAGATCCGGCATTCAACCATAAACCGACTGTACACGATCGTACATGGGGGATTTCTTCAGTCACCACCTTTGTCCCGCCAGGGAGCACAATTCTCTTGTACCGGTTCACTGCACCACTCCTAGACATCCTTCGCTCTTCATCGACATGCACATAAGAATTCGCCTATCCGGGTCCGAATCCTCTTTTCTTTTGCCGCTTACTAGCGACGATTTTTGCGCCACATTCAACCTCTATATCCTGAACTTGCATAGAGGACCTGCCTGTTCTCTGTAGAATTCGCAAGTACCATCTTTATGCGTCCCAAGGCAAGGGACGTGCAGCAAGGAGGAGAATCCAAGTCTTGGACCCAAAGATCGCCGCAACAGTTTTGGCTATTTTACTCTATGCTTTCTCCGCGAACAATCCTAAACCTGAAAACGTTGTCCCGCCTTCACCTGTAGACGCATATGAGGTGACCTCTGCAAAGCAGACAGACAGCAAGAAACCGGTTGCTGTCACAGACCACGTCCAAGCTTCTGTCAAAGAACTGGCCAGGGTCCGCAAAGGGCCCGGAACAGACTTTCCGACTTTACAGAAGCTTCCTTCCGGCGCACGAGTCACTGTTATCGCTCAATTTGCCGATTGGTATCAGGTCAAGCTCTCCAACGGACAAACAGGTTGGATGGCCGGATTTCTCCTCGAAGGCAGCAATCTGCCTGCTCTGAATCCTATGGAAAAAACCGGGTTTCCGTCTGACGCCGCCCGTAACAGGCCGGAAGCAAGACTTGGCACACGTAAAGTAATTGGATACTATACAGAGGATTACCATGGTGACCCAACATCATACGGGTCTCTTCTGCCTAATAAAGACTTTCTTGACGGTATAGCCATTTTCTTGCATCCGATAGACAAAGATGGGAGAGTAATAGGAGAGACCAGCGAAAGAGCGATGAAAGCAGCGAAGTCCGGAAATTTGCAGACTCTGGCTCTTGTACATAACCTGGTGGAAGGCGGATTTGATGAGAAGCGCGCTCACTCCTTGCTTCATAGCTATAATTCGAGGGCTAAGGCAATTTCGGATATTCTTACAATCTTGGAGAAACAGGGTTACGATGGGGTTAACATAGATCTTGAGAACGTGAATCCGAGAGACCGCGAGAATCTTACAGCTTTCATGAATGAGCTCTGCGCGCGCTTAAAACCCCGCGGATATCTTGTCACCATGTCCGTGCCTGCCAAGACTCAGGACCTGCCGGGGCAATCCTGGATTGGTGCGTTTGACTACTATGCCCTAGGGAAAGCCTGCGATTATATAATGCTTATGACGTATGATGAGCACTCTCAAATCAGCGGTTCGGGACCTGTAGCCTCTTTCCCGTGGGTGGAGAAGGTAATCAAATATGCGATAACCCAGATACCAAGGCATAAGGTGCTGATGGGAGTGCCTGCATATGGCTATGATTGGAATCTTGCTACAGGAAGGGCGGTAGCGCTTTCGTATACCCAGGTAATGAACCGCGCAAATCGTATGGGGATTGCCCCGTCTTGGGATTCCAAGGCCAAATCCCCGTTCTTTAAGTATGTGGAAGGCGGCGCTTGGCACGAAGTATGGTTTGAGTCGCCTCACAGTCTCAAGCCCAAGCTTGAGCTGGTGGAGAAGTACGATATCGGCGGTATTGCCATATGGAAGCTAGGTTATGAGGATAATCTATACTGGAAAGCTATTTGTGATGCTCTGGGGTAATTGTCTTATCCGGACTCATGCAAGTTTAGCAAATCTGATACGGTGAAAAACCGGTAACCTGCATTCCGTGATGCGTCCACAATTCTTGGAAGGGCTTTGAGGAATACTTTGGTTGGATGAGCCAGGATGATAGCTCCGGGCGCGATTTTCGGCACAACTCTTCCTAATATTTTCTCCGGGTCTTCAGTCTTCCAATCAAGTGTGTCAATGGTCCACATTGTTGTTGTATATCCTAATGAAGCAGCTGCCGAAACAACTGTCAGGTTGCATTCGCCGTAGGGCGGAGCAAAGAGTTTGCTTGGCTTGACTCCTAAGCTGACAAGGAGCTTCTCATTGTCTGAAATAAGCTGTTTTATCATAGGTTCGCTCATTTTCTCCACATGGACATGCTGATATCCGTGGTTCGCCAGCTCATGCCCTTCTTCGCTGATAAACATTACCATGTCTGGGAATTTCTGAGCCCACTCGCCGTCAATGAAGAATGTTGCCTTCACATTCTGTTCCCTGAAAATTTCAAGTAATTCAGGAAGACAATCTTCGCCCCAAGCTACGTTCACTGCGATTGCCATAGCCTGTCTTCCTGTATCAACACGGTAAACAGGACTGAAGTGACGCTTGGTTATTGCCGGAGCGATTACAGTTCGCGCTAATTCCACGTTATCCCCTGGTTTTGCCTTCATGGAGCGGTCTACAGTCAGATCCACGTCAATATCAAGGCCTGGGGCTTCCGGGATTAACTCGCCTGTCTCCTTAAAGATCATAGCATCTTTCGGCGCTGTTCGTTCTTGTTCTGCCATGGCTTCTACAATCCGCCTAACCTCATTAGGCAGATATCCTGAGATGAGCCGTGTCTCCAGGGTAACTCCGGGCTTTACACCGTAGACCATTCGCCTGATATCATCAAGAGATGAGACAAGAACTACCGTGAACACAAAGATTAGAACGGCGAATGCCATAAGAAGCGTCATCTCTCGTGTAATCACAATTGCGGTGAGACGGCCTTCACGTTTGGGAGTCAGTCTGTCCTTACGTTTCATCCAGAAGGTCCCTCCTTTCGCCCCTGCTTTGTGAGGGCATTTGTATAGGTCGCATTTCACCTGTATGGGGATGTATATAATAATCGCCTTCGAGTAAGAGTTGACTCAAAGGGACTATCTTATATCCTTGCTCCATAATCCCTTCAATGATTTGAGGCAAGGCCTCGGGAGTGTTGCGACCTGTCACATGAAACCGGATGATGGCGCCTTTATGCAGCTTTCTTAGCACCCTCTTTTCCATGTCGTTTGAGGATGTCCCGCGCCAGTCCAACGAATCTATGCTCCACATCACTGTTTCATACCCCAGTTCTCTGGAAGCCTCTATCACTTTATTGCTGTACTCACCATAAGGAGGCCTAAAAACCTCGGGCGTTTGGCCTGAAACCTTCTCAATGTGTTTATGAGCCTTCTCCAGTTCCCGTTTGAGCTCAGCTTTAAGAAGAGAGTTGGAGTGAGGAAGGGAATAAGTGTAGTTGCCGAGTTCGTGGTTGCTCTCAATAATCTTGTTTACGGAATCCCGATGTTTCTCTATCCATTCTCCGGACAAAAAGAAGATTGCGTTGACATTATACCTTTCCAGAACACTTAGGATTTCCAACGTCAGGTCCTTCCCCGATTCGCCTTCAAATGTCAAACTGACCTTATTTTCCGGTGTAAACACGGAATACACCGGAACAAGCCTACCGGACACGGTAGCAATAACTGCTTTAGCTGCTGTGAATAACGCTATTTGAGAGGTATCGATGATAATAAGCAACACTATGAGTATGAGAGCCGGTCTCTTCCAATTTTGTCCGATGACGATCAACATTTGAGAGGTCCTCCCCGGGGAGAGCATTTCCCATAATACTTATGCAGGATCCGGAGACGGAATGCAGGTCTTGGAAAAGTAGCCAGGCGGGAGACACCTGGCTACTTTGCGAAATAGTGATTGCCGATGACAGTCGTGACGGGCCTTGTGAAAATCCAGTAGGATGTGACGCGAGCGGGATTATAGAAATACAGGGCGCCATAAGTGGGGTCCCGACCTGACAAGGCCTCTCCGGCAGCTCTATAGGAATCCGGGTCCGGTGTGCAGCCAATCTGTCCGTCGTAGACTGACGTGAATGCCCAATCATCGTAGATGACACCGGAGACAGTCGAAGGGAACAGAGGACTGCGAACCCTATTCATAACTACAGCGCCAACAGCGACTTTACCGAGGTATGGTTCGCCTCTTGCTTCACCTGATATTACCTGAGCCAGTAGTTCATAGTCAGATTGTCCTGCGCTCGCAAGGTCCTCCTCTGCGCCTGGAAGACCCATGCATAACACCATGAAAGGAGCCAGGACACAAATGAGTATAATGAAATAAGCTTTTCGGTTTCTCATGGTTTCGCCCCCTTTATGAAAAGACACGAATAACCTCATAAAGGCGAACTTATGAGCGGATTATAGCATGGGGATCCCGGGAGGACAACCGGAAGATGCTGCTAAAAGAGGAATGAATGTTATTGGCTGCCTAGCCATCTCCGGACTGAGTCCACAGCTTGGCTGTTGTTTTCCACAGACAGAGTGACGTCGGGAAGCGATGACAGAAAGGCCTTGCCGTACCATTTCCCTACTAAGCGATTATCAAGGACTACAACAACTCCTCGATCTTCGCTGCTTCTTATTAGACGCCCAAAGCCTTGTCTGAATCTGATTACAGCTGAAGGAAGGGCATAGGACCGAAAACCATCGATGTTTTGCGCCCTAAAAGCCTCCATTCTTGCTTCATAAACAGGATTGGTGGGGACTTGAAAAGGAAGTCTCACAAGAATAACGCATGAAAGTGCATCGCCAGGGACATCCACGCCTTGCCAGAAACTATCAGCTCCAAGGAGCGCGCCTGGCTCCTCCTGAAAACAAGTAAGCATGCGATGACGGGGCATTGCGCCTTGCCTGAATACTTTGATGCCTGATTCTTCCAAGGAGGGCCGGATCATCTCTTCAACCTTATCGAGCATAGCATAGGATGTAAACAGCACAAATGCCCGTCCCTGTGAAGCTTGGATGATTTCAGAGATTAGCTTTGAGGCTTCTTGTATGAATAACGGATGGCGTGGGTCGGGCAAGTCTTTAGGAACTATAAGCAAGGCTTGATTTGGAAAGTCAAAAGGCGAGTCAAATATGAATTCTAAAGCGGGATCAAGCTGCTCGTCGAGTCCTACCAGGTGTTTGAAAAACTGAAAATCCCCTCCTACAGTCATTGTTGCTGAGGTAAGGACCGCCGATTCGACCATGTCAAATAAGTGTTCACGGAGATAAGGCGCCACATCAAGTGGTGTGGCGATAAGTTGAATACCGGTAGGATGGTTTTCGCTCCAGTAGACAAATCCACTGTCTTCCATGGACATGACGAATCTAAGAGATGTGATTTGTGAGGACAGCCTGCCTACCACGCCTTGGATGTCCCCTTCCAGAGGCTTAAGGCCTGTATCTGATTCACCCTCAAGCACATTAAGGCCTTCCAGGATCTGATTGAGATTTGCCAGCAGTTCTTGACCTCTGATAATGGCCTTCTCCGCGCTTGGCATAATTATGTCCTGCCACTCGACTGATTCTATCATGTCTTCATTCAGCCTGACTGCGTTATTCCCTCTCTGATATTGCGCTAAGACATGCCTTAGGAATTTGCCGAAAGACTCGAAAAATGAAGCGGACGCCTCATAGCTTCGTCGGGTAGCCTCTATTGAAGAGTCAATCGAAGACACCATCTTCTGCACAAGACTGTCTTTGACTTCAGCTCCGGCAGCAAAAACCGTAGCTCTTAGACTAAACAGCAAACCTCCCCTTCCGCGACGAGGACCTTCAATGTGAACGAGCTCGCTATGGGCTCTTTTGATATTTCCGAAGGATGCTCTGTATCCTAAATGTTCTTCAGCTACATCAGGAATGTTATGAGCCTCGTCCAAAACAAGATATCGGTATTCCGGAAGAACTCGACTGCTTGAGCTATCAGGCATTACTGTCCGTAAGGCAATATCCGAAAGTAAAAGGTGATGGTTGGTGACTAAGATATCAGCCTCTTCCATCTGTGATCGCGCTTTCAGAAAATAGCACCTTTTGCGCCACGGACATCGAGTCCTGAGACAAGACATGGAATCCGATGAAACGCTGTCCCAGATCTCGCCCGGCGCCTCCAGATGAAAGTCAGATCTGGACCCTGTTGGGACATTCGCCAATTCGCTGATGAACTCAGCGAACGCCAACCTGAAATCGTCCGAGGTCTCGTCTTCCATTTCATTTGAAAGAATTGCAAGCTTTCTATGGCAGACGTAGTTGGATCTTCCTTTGACCAAACAATACCGAAACTCCACTTCCAGGCAGTCAGCAAGGGAAGGAAGGTCTTTCTGAATAAGCTGTTCTTGAAGGTTAATGGTATTTGTGGATATTACTATCTTGTTTCCTGTGGCAGAAGCCCATAGGATAGCAGGAACAAGGTAAGCGACGGACTTGCCTGTGCCTGTGCCGCTTTCCATAAGTGCGTGGCGGGATGTCAAGAAACTGCGCAACACCATATGAGCCATTTGTTGCTGGGATTCTCGAAATTCGTATCTGGGCAAGGCTTTTGCCAAAAGGCCTTCAGGCTCAAATATCGTTCGTATTTTTTCTTGAATCCGGTCTTGTTTAAGCTCTGCCAACTACCATATCACCGCCTCTTGGGCAAGACGTCTGATAGCAGCAAGATTCCGCCTATCATCTTCAATGCCCTTCTTCGGCGTTTCCAGAATAAAGGGCACCTCACGAAGTTTGGAGTTTCCGAGGATAACGCGAAACCCTTCCTCTCCTATCATGCCGGATCCGATATCCGCATGGCGGTCAAGACGGGATCCTAAAACACCCATTGAATCATTGGCATGAACAAGGGCGACACGGGACATTCCAAGAATTTCATCCAATTGTCCTAAGGTTTTGGCAAGTCCTTCTCTCGTCGCTATATCATAACCTGCTGCGAACATGTGGCAGGTGTCCAGACAGATTCCAAGAGGCACCGAATCTGATATATCCATTATGTCTCTTTGATGTTCAAACATCCATCCGATTTCAGTTCCGGCGCCTGAAACCATTTCAAGAAGGAGCAGTAATCCATCGCCCGGCAAGAGCTCTGCCATATCGCATGCTTTCGTAATTGCCTCTCTGATTCTCTTAATGCCCGCTTCTACGCCTGAACCTAGGTGATTACCGGGATGAATGACCAGATAGTCTGCTTCGAGACATTGGCAACCTGCAATTTCATGGGCAAGAGCCCGAACTGATACTTCATATGTCTCTTCTTTGGGCGAAGCAAGGTTAAGAAGGTACGGGGCGTGAATAGCCAACGGTCTTATGTCTTTTTCGATAAGGCTCTGCTTGAAAGCTGAAGCCTCATCTTCATGGATGGCCTTGTGCCTAAGACTCCTAGGATTCCCGGCGAACATCTGAATAGTGTCACACTCAAGGAGAGTAGCGTCATCCAGCGCCTTATTAAGGCCTCCTGCTTTGCTTACGTGCACACCGAATCTCATAATCAGGTACCTCCTGTCCAGGTATTCGATGTGAGATATGAGTTTCCTGCACGTTACGACTTTTAGCTGCGCCCTAACCTGTCAATGAAACGGAGTACAGAGTTTCCGTCAATGGCTTTTGAAAGGGAACGTCGTTCCGAGTAGATATGGACCAAGATAAGGAATAGGAGCGCCAAGGCCTTCACAAAGACCGCAAGACGCGACGCGATCCAATAACCAAGCGCTGCTCCCAGTGGATTTGCGCCTGCGTCTCCCATCATACATTCCTCGCTCAACTCATCATTTAGCGCTGCCAGTACGCCTCCGGCAAGCCCTACAGAAACCAGTCCGGCAGATGAATGATAGTCACCCAAAAGAAGCAGTGCCAAGATTATGGAAAAAGCCTTAATTGAACGGAGGGGCCGAAGGTCCAAGAGATTCATGAAGTTTGCAGCAAGACTTATTAAGGTGGCGTCAAAAACAAGTATGAACAAGGGCTTTGCGCCCCTTGAAACTGTGACGGAGACGAAAGCAAGGGACCATATGATCACAGCTTTAAGCAACCCTGTTGTCATTTGTCGCTCTTTTACGGAGGTTTTCACATGGCCGATTAAGCCCCTGGATGCATCTGAGCTGCATACATCGTCAATAAGGCCTACAAGTGAAGAGCCTACCACCAATAGAAGGCATAAAAGAGCGCTCTGCGCTTTTAAGCTGGTGAATCCGTACAAAACTACGGCAATCATAGCAGCGAAGGAAGCGGAAGTGACGAAGATAACCCCTGCTGAAGTCGGAATTTGCTTGCCTGAATAATTCTTGCGAACCAGTCCGGATAAGCCCAGCAATCTTAGGATTGGTTTTTTCATGAATCCGGCAAGCAAAAATGAGATAATGCCGCATGTGAGTAAATCCGTGGAGATTTCTCCTTATGTTCCAAGTTTACACTCTAAATAGCCTGTTTAGTTGACACATCTTTCAGCGACAGCCTTCGCAACCCAGTAAAACTGGTGTGCTCTATGGGAAAACCCTGCTAAATTCCACCCTGTGACTCTATGTGCCATTTCACAGTCGACCTCGAGAATCCGCAAGCCTTGACGCAACGCGTCAATAGTAAGACCAACTTCTACTCCGAAACCCGGTGCAAAAGGCATAAGTCTGAGGAAGATAGGGCGTCTTGCGGCTCTCTGTCCGGAAAGAATTGAAGTCAACTCACTTTTGCAAAGCCGCCTTACACCCCAATAGGCTGTTGATTTCACAATGCCGAGACCTCTGGGCCTGACGTTGGGAAGCTGCGGAAAACGCGCGACAGTCATATCAGCTTCGCAAGTCGCAATAGGTTCAATTAGCCTCGCAATCTCCCTCGCGGTTTCACCTATGTCAGCATCCAGAAAGACCACGATATCTCCTTGGGATTTCAGAGTTCCTTGCATTAGAGCAGCTCCCTTCCCCGCCCTTCGAGGCATCGGAATCACCGTGGCGCCTGCAGTTTGAGCTTTTCTTAGCGTGTCATCCCGGGAACAGTCGTCAACTACAATCACCTCGCCTACCTCAGAGGATGGTTGTGTCAATGCCAAGACTGTTGAGGTTATTCTCTCTTCTTCGTTGTAAGCTGGGATGACTACTGAGATCATCATAGACTCGTCAGTCTCCGTCAATAATGTTGGCAAGCTGCTCAATTAGGGCAAAACGCCCCATCGGGGTATCCACCTGCTCTATTGTGGGTATGTCCTGACGTTGATATTCAGTAATGAAAGAAAAGTCCGCATTTCTCGATTCGGCAATAACAGCAGGCATACCTAGTTCTTGAAAGGCTTTAACAAGGGGGATATCCGTGTAGATAGGCGTATGGGCAGGATCTCTGCTGCCTCCGGCGATTATGACTGCATCGCATATCGCTGTCTCGAAAAGGTCTATCTCGAGATACTCAGTTCGTAAGAGAGTATCAATTTCAGGCGAATACGAAGTTTTATCTTGAACAACCAGTGCAGCAACAGAATCAGCGAGTTTTTGCCCTACCGTGCCACAGGAAGGCTTGCTAATACCGTAGACCGCGCCGAGCTCTTTAGCGTCTTCAGAGGTGACGGGTTCAAGTCGTTTTGTTACATAGACTACCTGGGTCACTCTTGCGCCTGCGTCTCTCAGCGAAGCTGTCACAGTAGCGGTTTCTTCATGTGACAATCCTTGACCTGGCACTACCATAGCTATACGCTTTCCGTCCAGCCTACCGCAAATGAGTTTTGTCAGCGCCATTTCTCCGAAGGCTATCGAGTTTTCCAGCAAAGACTCGGTTCCTACAAGTTTTGCGTAAAGTGCTTCACGGTCTTTTCGAATCAAGGTGAATTCCGATTCAATTCTGTCAATGAGCGTTTGCTGATGCCTCACCAAGGTATCATCTTTTACTATGATGCTTCCTAGGAAGATTCCCAGACCTAATGCGAAGAATATCGCTACGGTCGAAGCAATATGGTGCCTGAAAGTTATCATTCTCTGCGCGCTCTCCTTATGCCCCTTTCTGTCAAACAGGCCAGGTTGCAAGCTTCAATTGCATAATGATGAGCCTCAGAAACTGCCTTATGATTTGGGACGCCGCTACACTGGTGGAGAGCGGAATAAGGCCGGCCAAGGCTACCTTGGCGACATCCTTGCCATGCGCGTTCCTATAAAGCTTGCTTATGCCTTTTGCGTCAATAAGGACTGACCCCACTTTCATTCGTACAAGAAAAGTGCTTGCCATTCCTTTACGCCCTTTGTCGAGAAAATCTTCGACTGACGAATGGCCTCCCACAATTACGATGAGTTCAGCGCCTTTCTCGTAGGCAAGCAGGAGTGCCAGGTCTTCACTGATCCCGGGGGCTTGACATTCCACTGCCTCAAGTCCGAGCTGCTTTAACCTGTCTCTTCCCGGGGATTCCCCATTGGGGTAAACGTGCACCAGAAGCTCAGAACCGTGTTTTAATGCCCGGTCGCTTGCGCTGTCCATGTCCCCTATGATGATATGCGGTGCGATACCTAAACGCAAAAGCGTATCTGCAGCCCCGTCCACAGCGATGACAACAGGCCTCATTTCATCAATGTAAGGCCTGATTGCCCTAAGATCGTCATAGTATCCCCGTCCCCTCGCCACGACAAGGACATGTTTCTTGGCAATCTTTGTGCGAATGCGTGGGAAGCTGATGTCTCTTAAGATAATCGATCTTTCTTGCTTTGCATGTTCTATTGTGTTGAGAATGAATGCGTCAACGTGGTCAGATAGGCATGTTCTCGCCTCTTTCAATTTCTCCAAGACTTCGGCTTTGGTGACAATTATTCCTTGACAAACCGGCCTTCCGTTCTTCATTAATGTGTTGCCGGAGATCTCCACAATCTCCCCGTCCCTCACAGTTTCCATCACCTTAGGTCCTACACGATCTAACAAACAAATCCCGGCATCGCATAGATGAAGCGGGCCAGGATTGTAATACTTGCCTGTAATGGAAGCTTTAACGTTGACGACTCCTCGAACCCCTGCTTGTATCAGCGCATCACAAGCTACCTGATCGATATCTTCGTGATCCAGAATTGCGATTTCCCCTCGACATACGCGAGAGATAAGGCTTTTCGTTCTTCTGTCCAGTCTCGCTACGCCCTTGACCTTCATCAAGTCACCCTTTGAAGGCCCTGGCGATGCCCTTCCTACGCTGCTACCTCCGGTTGGTCTCCTTCATAGATAGTATGTATTACCTGAAACTTTATCATTCCATCGTGTATCCGGATCCGACTTTGGATAAATCACTCAATTATGAGAACGTTGGGAAATGAACCTAACTTGCTCTGATATCAAGGCGAATCTTATCAGCTATTCTGGCAATAAAAGCAGAGTTTGTGGGTTTTCCTTTTTCGCTGCTGACTGTGTATCCAAATAAGCTGTTTAAGAGTTCGATATTTCCTCTGGTCCAAGCGATTTCTATCGCATGTCTGATAGCCCGTTCCACTCTTGCTGCGGTAGTATCAAATATCTCAGCTACGCGCGGATACAGTTCCTTCGTGACACTGTTTAAGAGGGTAGGTTCACCTATTACAAGGATGATCGCTTCTCTGATGTAAGTGTAACCCCTGATATTCGCAGGAATTCCCATATCATGGATAAGTCTTGTCACCTCTGAATGAAGATCCCTTGGGGGAGGAACGTAGTCTACTGTCTTTCTTCCTTTAATTTCTTGTGGTGACGACATTACTTGGCGTATCCTGTCTGCCAATGTTTGAACGTCAAAGGGTTTTACAACGTAGTAGTCTGCTCCCATCTCAGTAAGTTGCTGTATTATTCGCTCTTGGCCCAGGGCAGTGAGAACCACGAATCTTGGCTGATGGTTTGAATGCTGTTCAGAAAGGCGCTCAAGCACTCCCACACCGTCCAAGTGAGGCATGATAATGTCAAGAACCACAACATCAGGCTCCAACTCTGATATCTTCCTTAGAGCCTCAATGCCGTCATATGCCACCCCAACCACTGACATATCAGACTGTGAATTAAGAAATCCTTTTAAGAGATCACACAAATCATGGTTATCATCAACTATTAGAACACGTGTAGCGCCCTGTCCCATGATACCACCCCAATCAATACTCCTTGGATTAGAGACTGTGTCGACTTCCCTGACGCCGTATGAATTCGCCATCTCATAGCGAACTCCTCCTGAATTGCCAAAAATCCCACAATTGTCTTAACCTACTGTGTAATGAGACTATCGTGATAATGCCGGTTGATCCAAGATTCCTAAGTATTCATCCTGAGGCAGCATGAAACCTGCGTCTCGCACAAGCCACTCAGCAAGAACGCCGTATCCTCTCGTCTGATCTGATACAAACACATGGGTCAATACGCCTGCCAGCTTGTTGTTTTGGATGATGGGACTGCCTGACATGCCTTGCACTATGCCACCGGTCATTGACAGTAGGCGCGGATCAGTGACTCGAACCACTAATCCTTTGATTTGAGGGCTTGTTTGGCGTGTTACCCGCTGAATTTCCACCTGAAATTGCTCTATTCTGTCTTCTTGTAAGACTGTATAAAGGTAGGCAGGGCCGGGCACAACTTCGTCTGCAAGGGCTACGGGAATCGGTTCCGAAAAATGAGGATTGACAGGCTTAGTATTGAGTCTGCCGAAAATACCGAATTTTGTATTACGCTCTATTGTTCCGATTATGTCTTCTTCTCCGCTGAAACTACCTATTTTCTCTCCTGGCTGGCCATGGCTGCCCTGGTGAATACCGAGAATTTGAGCGGTAACTATCATGCCGCTGGTTACATCCATCTCCCTATTGGTAGAGACATCTGTAATTACGTGCCCTAGTGCACAGTAAAGACCTGATGTAGGATGGTAAAAAGACAGAGTGCCTACGCCGGCGGCATTTTCTCGAACCCATATGCCCAATCTATAATAGGTTTCCTTTTCGCCTATGGATACCTCAGCCTCATCGGACAGGCTTTCATCATAGACAGGAACCGGCTTCAGCCTCACCGTAATTTTCTTGGAATTGCGTAGGATGTTGAGTTCTGCTTGCCTACCGCTTCTGCCGATGTCGTCTATTGTGCGTTCTACCTGCGATTTGCTGTTGATAGCTTGTCCATTGATGCGAAGAATAACATCTCCAACCTCTATACCTGCTTCACGTGCAGGATAGTGCCAGCTGCCGTCAGGCCCGATTATGGGATAATGCCCTATCACCACGACGCCTCCGGAAGGCAGCAGAACCCCAATGGAGTGGCCTCCGGGAAACACCCGGACCTCCGGAACCACGCTGACAATCATTCGCTTGAGTGGGATCAAATCCCAGAGACGCACTTCGAGGCTGCTTTCGCCTTGACTTAAGGAAACAAGCTTTACTCCGCCGTTAAAAGGTAAGAGCTCCAGGCCTGAGGTGGTTGTGCGTAAGTCAAGGGGCCGGCCTAGTTGAATCTCCTTGGTATTCCCTTCAATAAGTGTGATTCTGCCCGGTATTCCGCCAACGGTGAGGAAATAAGCAGCAAGACATACCAGTGCAAGCACTATGAATCTCTGGATAAGTTGAATTCCAAAATGCGGATTTTTCTTATTCGGCGGTTGATGCAGCCCCAAACCTCATCTACCCCTAACACAACATGAATCAACGTAAGTAATGACAGCCCTATACAGTGTTAAGGAGACTGCTTTCCGCGCCTCCTTAACTCGTAAGTCGTAAGTTCCGACATTACCCTGCCCGTAATTGCTGTTTTTATGCCGTTCAAACTTTTCATGGGGTGTTGCAGGTTGCAAACTAAGACAAGGGTGGGCTAAACTGTAATGAAATGATAATTAGCGTCTTATCAAGCGAGCTATGAAAAAGCCGTCAATCCGATGGATATGAGGATAAGTATTCACGTATGGCTTCCCCTGTTCCTGAAAGGCTGTTTTGAATCCGACTGGAAGATAAGGTTGAACATTTTCCACTGAAAACTCAGGATGTTCCGAGACGAAATCAGATATCAGCTCTGAGTTCTCCTCCGGCTCAATACTGCAGGTGCTGAAGACTAAAACTCCGCCTGATTTTACCTGATGTGCTGCAGATTCCAGGAGTTCCCTCTGGAGGACTACGAGGCGTTCTAAGTCTTCCTCCGTCCTTTGCCATCTGAGATCCGCTCGTCGCCTGAGAACGCCTGTTCCTGAACAAGGCGCATCTAAGAGCACTTTATCAAACTCTATAGCCTTAATATCCTCAGGCAAGTTGCGGCTGTCACACAGTACGGGTCTGACTGAGGAGATTCCCAGTCGTTCAAGATTGCTCTTAATGAATTCCAATCGATGGTCATAGGCATCACACGCTATAATCTTGCCTCTATCTTCCATAAGTTGTGCTATGTGGGTAGTCTTGCCACCGGGAGCTGCTGCTACATCCAGCACACACTCATTCGGCTCAGGCGCAAGCGCGTGTGCTACCAGCATGGACGCTATGTCTTGGGCAAAAAACATACCTTTTAAATATAACTCATGGCCGAACAGGTTTCCTGTATTTCGGACTTCTATCCCTTCGTCAACCAGATGAGACGGATGCGCCTCAAAACCTCCTAGGCCAAGTTCCTTAACGAGCGCATCTCTTGTGGTTTTTAGGGTGTTAGTCCTGACAGTCAGCGGAGCTTCTTCGTTGTTAGCCTGACAAAGCCTTATAGTCTCCTCATCTCCGAATCTCTTGATCCATCTGGATACTAACCATTCGGGATGAGAATACTTCAGTGATATGTACGACACCTCATCGTAAACAGGGTCGGGAAACCGGATTGCATCCGGCTTTCTTAGAAAAGACCTGAGAACTGCGTTGACAAACCCTGCACTGCCGATGTGGGCATACTTCTTTGCCAAGGCAACGGATTCCGAAACCGCTGCATGTTTTGGAATCCGCTCCAGGTAGGAAATCTGATATACACCAAGTCTAAGTGTATTCCTTGTAACGGGATCCATTTTCCGAACAGGCCTTGTTGAAAAAGTTTCAATGATATGGTCAATAGTCTTTCTGTGCTTTGTGACCCCAAGAATCAGTTCTGTACAAAAGGCGCGATCTCGTAATGCGAGATCGCCGGAGTCTAAGATTCGGTTTCTTGCCTGCCGGGCATAGGAATCCTTTTCGTCAATTTCTATTAATGCCCGGAGCGCAGACTCTCTCGCACTTTCCGGACTTGCCATCATGACGCCTCCCAAGAGGAAGCCTGACTACTCGCGTCTGTTCCCTCGTAGTATCAACAATCTAAGCAGTTGAGTCAAGGCTACGGCAGTTGCTGCCAGATATGTCATACCTGCTGCATTTAAGACTTCCTTAGTTTTAGGAAGCTCGTCTTGGGTAATATATCCGCCTTGAGCAAGTAAGGCCAAAGCCCTTCTACTGGCATCATACTCGACAGGAAGAGTAACAATGGAGAACGTGACCGCTGCAATGAAAAGCCAGATCCCCAGTGTCATTAACCAGCTTAAGCCTACTTCAGAAAAAACCAATCCTATCATGAACAGTGGAAAAGCGAGTTTGGAACCAAAGGACGCAACAGGCACAAGACTGGACCTTATAGCTAGCGGTACATAGTTTTCATCGTGCTGAATGGCATGGCCTGCTTCGTGAGCAGCCACCCCAAGAGCGGCCAATGAATTGCTTCCATAGACCTGTGGCGACAGCCTGAGGATTTTCACACGGGGGTCGTAGTGATCCTGAAGCATACCTGGAATCTGCTGAATTTTGACATGGCTAAGTCCGCTTCTGTCAAGTATGTCCCGGGCTACTTCCGCGCCTGTCGCTCCGCTCTTTGCCCGTACTCTTGAGTAAGAGTTAAATGCCCTTTGCACCCGCGCTTGCGCCCACATGGCAAACAATAATGCAGGAAATATCAGGATATATGTCGGGTCATAGAAGAACATCGACCCATCCCTCCTTTATACAAAGTAATATTTAATGATCCGAAAAGCCCTACTTACCTAGAACGTCGCCTACTTGTATAGGGTTCCCACATAAATAGTCCCCTATTGTTAAACGCTTGCTCCCCTCACACTGAACTTCCTGAATCAGATAGTACCCTTTGCCTGTTGCCACCTGAAGACATTCAGGATGCAACAGGCATACTTCGCCTGGCAGAGGCCTTCCGGTAGAAATTATTTCACTTTCATCCTTGGAAACTTTACCACGGAATATCTTGAATCTTTTCCCTTTAAGATAAGTAAACGCGCCTGGGCGTGGATTGCCTGCCCTGATCAAGTTATGAATGACTGAGGCAGGTTTCGTCCAGTTTATTTGAAATTCATCCCGTCCTAACTTAGGGGCATATGTAGCGGCCCTTTCATCCTGCGGGATCCTTGGAGCAACACCGGATCCGATGAGTTGCAGAGTCTCGACGAGCAACTTGGCGCCCCGATGTGACAGTTCCAAACTCAATTCGCCACAGGTCGCATCTTCCGGGATTTCTACTTTCTCCTGCAAAATGATATCCCCGGTATCCCAACCTTCTGCCATATACATTGTGGTTACGCCGGTTTCTTTTTCTCCCGCCATTATCGCGCGTTCAATAGGCGCAGCCCCCCGATACTTTGGCAGTAAAGACGCATGGACATTAATACATCCTTTTGGAGGAATATCCAAAATTCTCTTTGGAATAAGCAGACCATAGGCGACAACTACGATTACGTCAGGTTGAGCTTGTTCCAGTATATCATCAACTTCTTGCCCTCTCAGAGATTGAGGCGTCCGGACAGGAATCCTCCGCTCTTCTGCGAAGGCTTTAACCGGCGTAGGAAGACAGCGCCTCCCCCTTGATCTGGGGCGATCCGGTTGAGTGAAAACACAAGGCACGTGATACCCTGATGACAAGAGCGCTTCAAGATGGGGTACGGCAAATTCCGGACTTCCCATGAAGACTACCTTCATACTTCGTCTTCCGCCTGTTCTTTTGTGATGTTTGTAGCTTTATCAATGAAAAGGATACCGCCTAAGTGATCGATTTCATGTTGCAACGCTCTTGCAAGAAGCCCTTCCGCTTCGAGTTTTCCGTAACTTAAGCCGTTGTCAGTCATTCCTTCAACGGTTATTCTTTCCCACCTTGCCACTTCCCCGGTAAGCCCCGGCACTGACAGGCAACCTTCCCTGCCAACCGTCTCCTCATCATCGTGATGCACTATTCGAGGGTTAAACAGTATTATCGGGCCTTCTCCCACGTCAATGACAACAACCTGCACCGGGATTCCTACCTGATTAGCTGCAAGGCCTACCCCGTCAACAGCGTACATCGTCTCCAACATGTTGTCCGCAAGAGTCAGCATCTCTTTCGTGATTTTTTTTACAGGTAGCGCCCGCACCCTAAGGACGGGATCGCCATGTTTTCTAACTTTCAGGATCAACATGCCGCCTCCCTTATCAAATATCAAAGCATACTCTCAGGATCAACGTCTACTTGGACCATTATATCATAAGATGGTGAAGGACACGCCTCAAGTATCCCCTTAATGAGCTTGTCTTGGTCATGAGGCTTTATCCGAGGATCTATCTTCAGTAGTATTTGCCATCTATGCATTCCTTTTACCCTCGCCAAAGCGCAAGGCGCAGGTCCCAAGATTCTAATGCCTTTTAGCTGTTTTTCCGATTTAATCTGTGCCCGTAGCGCCCGGACAAGGGAAATAGCGTACCTTTCTACAGCCGAAAGGCCTTTGCCGCTGACAACAATCAGTACCAGGCGGGAGAAAGGCGGATACAGACCTTCACTGCGACAAGCGATCTCTTCATCGTAGAAACCTCTGTAGTCATAGGTTTTACCTAGCTCAATCGCATAGTGTTCCGGCGAGTAAGTCTGCACAATAACATGGCCGCTCTTCTTGCTTCTGCCGGCTCTGCCTGCGACTTGGGTAAGTAGTTGGAATGTCCGCTCCCCTGCCTTATAGTCCGGGAGATTAAGACACGTATCAGCGCTTACTACACCCACCAGGGTTACGTTGGGAAAATCAAGGCCTTTCGCTACCATTTGAGTGCCTACAAGGATATCATAGTCTCCTCTTTTGAATTTGCTGACTATTTCTTCATGGGCGCCTTTACGACGCGTGGTATCTGTGTCCATCCGGCAAGTACGGGCATGAGAGAATGCACGTTTGACTTCTCCTTCGATTTTTTGCGTGCCTGCTCCGAAGTATCTGATGTAACGTCCTCCGCAGTTAGGACAGACTGAGGGAACAGGTTCTTCGTAATCGCAGTAATGGCACCTTATGTTGCTTTCGGCAGCATGGTATGTAAGAGCCACGTCACATTCAGGGCATCTCATAGAATAGCCGCATTCCCTACATAATACGAAAGTAGAGTATCCACGTCTGTTGAGGAACAGTATTATCTGCTCACCTCGGGTGAGCCTGTCAGATATGGCCTCAGAAAGAGCCTGGGAAAATATGCTTCTATTCCCTTTAGCCAGTTCTTCTCGCATATCCACTACCTCAACAGTGGGCATTTCCCACATCCCGACTCTGTGAGGAAGCTCGAGGAGCCTATACTCTCCGTGCAAGGCTTTGTAATACGATTCCACTGACGGGGTTGCGGATCCCAGGACGCACACGGCCTTCGATATCCTGGCCCTTTCACATGCAACATCACGCGCGTGGTACCTGGGAGACTCTTCCTGTTTGTAAGAATTCTCATGTTCTTCATCGACGACAATGAGTCCTAAATTCTCCACAGGCGCGAAAATTGCTGAACGTGCGCCTACTACTATTCTCGCGTCGCCTCTTTCCACCCTCCGCCACTCATCATAACGTTCCCCGGGCGATAATCTACTGTGGAGAACAGCCACATCTTGTCCGAACCTTTCAGAAAAGCCTTCTGTCATTTGAGGGGTAAGGGATATTTCAGGAACAAGGACTATCGCTGACTTGCCTCTGGCAAGAACGGCTTCAATGACCCGCATATATACTTCTGTCTTTCCGCTTGCGGTTACTCCGTGTAACAAGAAAGGTGCAGGCGACACGTTATCCAGACTGCTGACAATAGCGGTGACTGCTTTATCTTGCTCCCGAGTCAACACAGGCATAGGCTTCCGAGTATTCGATATTGCCTTGATGGGACTTCGGAGGACCTCTTTTTGTGTCTCATTCAGGATCCCTTTTTGAATAAGGGCACGAACTGCCCCTGACGTCGAGCCTGGCGCGTTAGTAAGACGTCTCCTCGGCATTTTAGGGCCTTTCTCAAGTAGTATTTTCAGGGCTTGCGCTTGGCGAGGGGCTTTCTTTTCCATGACATCTATCATGGCTTCGGCTTTCTCCCGTGGTATCGCAAGCTCCACTATTGACTCAGTCTTGACTTTCGCTCTGCCTCTACGGACTGAAGCCGGAAACATTTGGGCGATAGCTTCGCCCAGTGAGCATGAATAGTATTCGCTGATCCATGCGGAAAGAGCCATCATCTGTTCTGAAAGGACGGTATCCCCGCGAAGCGCACGGATGTCTTTCACACGGGCGACATCAGGAGTCTCCGTGAAACCCACTACATATCCGGTAAGCTCTCTCCTGCCGAAAGGGACTAACACCGCGCTGCCTACTTTGATCTCGCCTTCCAGTTCGGCAGGAATGCCGTAATGGAATAGGCCTTTTGCGCTTTCTGAAGGGACGTCCACTACCACTTCAGCGTACACATCGTATCCTCCCCGGTTTACTCCTAATCCGAATCCTTACTCCTTCCCAAATCCTCTTTGTCAGGGAAAGGATATTAAGTCCTCTATAGGTAACTTTATCCCTTTCATGGAGGAACTTGCAAGCCTATTTAAGTTCTTTGTCAGGTTCTTTCAGTTTTCGGCTATTCTGTGAAGTTGTGAGGGTCTGAGTCTTCTTGCTTAAGCAATCCGCGGCACGCTAGTTTTCGTAGGACGATTCTTTCCAGTTTTCTGAAGAATTTTGTGGTAATAAACTCATTGGTTGACATAGGTTGTACAAGAATAGTATATAATCCGGCGCGGTTCCCTCCGAGGATGTCAGTGAATATCTGATCGCCTATTATTGCAGTTTCTTGCGGTAATGTGCCCAATAGACAAAGGGCGGATCTAAATGCTGAACCTAAAGGCTTAAAGCCTTTAGCGGATGGAATATCCAGCATACGTGAAATATCGTCTATTCTGTTTTTGCGGTTATTTGAAAGCAAGCATACGCGAAAACCATGGGTCTTCGCATCTTCAAGCCACTTCCGGGTGGTCGCAGGTATTTCGGTGCTGCCCCACATTGTTACTGTGTTATCGATGTCGAACACAATTCCCTCAACGCCAATGCCTTTGAGGTGGGAAAAATCTATATGATGCAGAGAGCCTACATAGAGGTTCGGACAGAGCTTGGACAGCAAGATCGTGCCTCCTTGAAGTGCCATGGGTTAACGCGTGACACACGTGACCGGTGCCGGTATTGTATCATATTGTTATCGCCTGTTCCAGTAAAAAGCAGTCCGTTTCTCAATCAGAATAAAAACCTGAGAGGCATTAACTGGCATAGACCTTGACACCGTTCATGAACGTCATCTCAACGCCGATATCCTTTAGATGTTCGGGAGGAACTGCCATGGGGTTCTCAGAAAGCACTATGAAGTCAGCCAGCTTGCCTGGGGTAATGCTTCCATAGAGATTCTCCTCACAGCCTGCGTAGGCCCCTACCGTTGTATAGGCGCGGAGGGCTTCATCTACCGTTATAGTCTCTGAATTACCAAATGACTGACCACCGGCGGTTTTCCGTGTTACCGCCGCGTAAATCCCAAGGAAAGGGTTCCCGTCGCACACCGGTGAATCAGAGTTGCCGGCCAGCGGAATGCCCATATTGATGGTAGTTCTCTGAGGAAATGTACGGCATGCACGTCGGTGACCAAGGTTAGATATCCAGCTGTCACCTAATGCATATATAAAGGATATCGAGGACTCAACCACTAATCCCAGGTTCTTTATCCTCCGAAGATGATCTTCAGTAGGCAAGACGCAGTGGTCTATTCTATTTCGCATCCTTCGCACCGTCTCTATCGGCACCTGGCGAGTGACATCTTCCATGGAAGCTATAGCAAGCTCTATTGCTCTTTCACCGATGGCGTGGATGGATACTCTAAGGCCTTTCTTCACACACTCAGTGACGAGGGGTACAAGCTCATCCTTGCTGACATAGAGAATTCCTTTGTCTTCAGCAGCTCCCACATAGCCTTCTTTTACTGCGGCCGAACGACCGCCTATACTACCGTCAAGAATAAACTTCATACCCATTACCTTAAGGATGTCATTACCGTATCCGCTCTCAAGTCCCAGCCCCAGAGCATGGGGAATAAGTCCTGCATCCCTCGACCCGAAAGTGACCCCTTCCAGCCAGAGACGAACTCTCGCAGGCAGCTTGTGGTTTTCGGCAAGCCTCTGGTAGACTCTGAACGCATCGCTGTCTACCAACATGTCATGGACTGTGGTTATGCCCCACTTGGACAACTGCCCAAGGGCAAGCATGAATCCACGTTCGACTTCCTCATTTGTATACGGTGGAATGGCTACCAAGTCTTGAGCGCGATCCATTAGTAAGCCGGTGGGTTCGCCTGTAGCCGGGTCTCGCTGAATACGTCCTCCCTCAGGATCCGGTGTATTCTTTGTGATCCCTGAAAGTCTCAAAGCCTCGCTGTTTGCAACTCCCATGTGCGCACAGGTTCTTCTTATATAGACGGGAGTGTCCGGCGAGACGGTGTCCAGATCCCACCTGGTGGGATGTCTATGTTCCTTTAGCTTGCTGTCATCATATCCCCAACCACGAACCCATCCTTGTTTGTTGGTCGTCTTAATGCGTTCAGCAATATTGCTGACTATGTCTCTGACCGATTTCACTTTGGGATATGCGCAGTTCACATCGAGCATTGTCGTTGCCAAGATAGACGGATGCATGTGTGATTCCACAAAACCCGGCATAACAGTCTTACCTCGAAGGTCAATGACTTCAGGTGTACCACGGCACTCGGAAAAGGCACCTTGTTCGGTGCCGACATATATAATCCGGTTGCCCTGAATCAACAATGCCTCAGCTCCTGAAATGCTAGGATCAAGAGTAAGAATTTGCCCGTTTTTCAGTAGTAATTCACTTTTCTCACTAAACACTTTCGTCCTTGATTCTGACATTTGCTGTTGCCTCCCAGCCACGATTAGTGCTCCAAACTTTAGTACTTCCCAGCTTGTTATTATACGCATGCAAACCGAGGAGATCAAGAACCGGTAGCTGCCAAGCTTAAGTGAATCATTATACCCTTCGGTGTTTTCGGAGAAGGACTTTTGCCGCAACAGAAAGAAAGTAGATCCCTGCCGGACTATCCTGAACACGTCAGGAATGGGCCGAGACTATTGAAGAATTGACGTTTTGGAATAAGAGCCTTCAAAAGAGAAGCTTTAGGCGGCGAGGTGGTGAATTCATGGAAAAGAATCGAATTACTGTGGTAGAGGGAGATATCACGAAGCAGCATGTTGATGCTGTAGTCAACGCAGCTAATAACACATTGCTAGGCGGAGGAGGAGTGGACGGCGCCATACACAGGGCAGCCGGGCCTGGACTTCTTGCTGAATGCAGAACAATAGGAGGATGCCGGACCGGAGACGCAGTCATAACCCGGGGTTACCGGCTTCCTGCCAAATGGGTCATACATACGGTCGGGCCGGTTTGGCACGGCGGCAAATCAGGGGAAGCGGGACTACTTGCCGACTGCTATAGAAATTCTCTCCGGCTGGCGATAGAACATGATATACGCACTATAGCATTTCCGTCCATCAGTACCGGAGCGTACGGTTATCCTATTGATCAAGCTTCGCGGATTGCCGTAGAGACCGTGGCGGAATTCTTGAAACACGATCAATCCATTCTTGAAGTCAGGTTTGTTTGCTTCAACGAACGTACATACGACGCCTTTGAGCGAGCATTGAAAGAGCATTTTCAGGAACTCTGAGGCTGAATTCTCGCATCCTGACCCAGTTGGAATCTCACAAGATGATGGAATTCATGGCAGGACTTCTGGTACATAACATTCCCACTGTTAAAACCGACTACGCTTCTGGTGTCAGTGATGGTCATGCTCCAATGCCTCAAAACCTTTAGCACACAGTATCTCTTCTCGACATCAGGCGCGCCTACCAGGCCTATTGATGTCATTACCCTAAGCATCTACAATACTGCAATCAAAGATCATAACATCGGAAGGGCCAGCGCCATGAGCGTCTTGTTGTTCCTTGTCATGCTAATCCTCACATGGTTGCAGCTTAAGCTCACCAGGACTGAGGATGTTACCTATAACTGACATTATCGAAACAGGGCATGGGGATAAATGCTCTAAGATCAGGGGGGAATTCACATGAATGCTACCAAATTGAGGGCTTCACTTTCGGGGAAATTGGGTGACATTTTGATCTGGTTGTTTCTGGCTGTGGCATGCGTGTTTGTTGTCACGCCACTCCTCTTCATGTTCACCGCATCTTTCATGCCTGCAATCGACATAATGAAGCTGCCATATCCATGGGTGAGCGATCATATACATTGGCAGAACTATTGGAATGGTTTGAGGGGGCCTGACGGATCCTTCATATTCCTCCGCAATACCCTCAATTCGCTGGTTGTGGCTCTCGCGGTTACTGTAACTACCGTAATCTTGTCTTCATTATCCGGTTACGGCCTTGCCAAGTTCAAGTTTAAAGGACGCAATGCAGTCTTTATGCTGATAATGGCGACAATGATGATTCCCTTTGAGACAATCATGATCCCACTCTATATGGTAACGATGAAGATGGGATTGCAGGATTCCTATGCCGGACTCATTCTACCTTTCCTCACCAATGCTTTCGGGGTATTTTTGATGCGACAGTTTCTGCTGACCTTCCCCGATGAAGTGCTGGACGCGGCCCGCATTGACGGCGCAAGTGAACCTCGGATCTTTACCCATATAGTGCTGCCAAACAGCGGTCCCGCAATCGCTACCCTGGCAATTCTGACTTTCCGTTCACAGTGGGATAATCTATTATGGCCCCTATTGGTGGTTCAAAGTGATGAGATGAAGACTATCCCCCTGTACATCACTAAGTTCATGGCTGAAACTCACAGTGATGAAGGAATCATGATGGCTGTTGCTGCCATGGCCAGCCTCCCCATGTTTATCTTGTTCTTTACTATGTCTAAGTATTTCATCAGCACGGAAGGCCTGCATTCGACGATAAAAGGCTAAGCCGGGCAAGACGTGAACAACAAAAAAACCGCGCCTTCCTGTAACAGAACGCGGGTTCTTCCAAAATGCAAGGACACCGGATCATCAACGGTACCCGTTTGCTGCCATTTCCCTCTGGAGCTTCGTGATGGCCCGTTTCTCAATCCTTGATACATACGAGCGGGAGATTCCGAGATGCTTCGAGATTTCTCGCTGAGTTCTGCGTATGCCGTCCTTGAGTCCGTACCGCATTTCGATGACCTTTTTCTCGCGGCAAGTTAGCTTATCTACCTTTTCCGCCAACTTTTTTTCTTCCAACATCGCTTCTACCTTAAGGGCTACTTCATCGGCTTCACTTCCTAGGACATCAATTAGTGTAATCTCATTGCCTTCCTTGTCAGCCCCGATAGGGTCATGTAAAAGAAGCTCCGTCTTGTTCTTCCTTGTGGCTCTAAGATGCATGAGGATCTCATTTTCTATACACCGGGCTGCATATGTAGCCAACCTGGTCTTACGGTGCTGATTATAAGTGTCTATTGCTTTTATAAGGCCTATCGTTCCTATGGAAATCAAATCATTTTGATCTTCCGTCGCTCCGTCAAATTTCTTAACAATGTGCGCAACCAGCCTCAGATTATGTTCAATCAAGGTTTTCCTGGCATTTTCGTCTCCTTGTTCCTTTTGCAGCAAAACCTTAGCCTCTTCCTCCTCAGACAGAGGGGGTGGGAATACATTTCCGGATGAAACATATGATATGAGATGCCACAATCCACGAAGAAAGAGAGCCGAACCTATCAAGAGATCCAGCATATGATCAGCCACCCCCGGTAAAAAGACTCATTAGTATAAATATGATGTGTTCAGAAAAAAGTGCTTGTTCCGGTTAGGTAGTTTTTGATGAGATGCTACCTTTATTCTTGTGAGCTTAGTCGTGTGAAGATTGAAGAAGAAGCCGACCGGCAATTTCTTTAAATATAGGGGCAGCTGTTTCGCCGCCGGAGCCTCCTTCTTCAACAAAGACCACGATCACGAAACGGGGATCTTGGAGAGGAGCAAAACCTGCAAACCAAGCGTGACATATGGGGCGTCCGGCAGCGTCGAGTCGTCCTGTTTCAGCCGTTCCGGTCTTGCCGCAGGATCCGAGCTCATCGATCCAGGCCTCCTTCGCAGTTCCCCATCGGGTAACTGACTCTAACATGAATGTGAGCTGCCTGCATGTGTCTTGTGACAACACCCTACGGGATACGCCTGATTTAACGCTTTGTATCGCCTCCGCTTCAGTGGGTTTGATCCCGAGAACCAGCTTCGGTGAGATAAGTTCGCCGCCATTGGCTATCACAGACAAGAGCGCAGCCACTTGAAGTGGGGTCACTGACACTTCGCCTTGTCCTATTGCCAGATTCGCAGTATCCGATGGAGACATGTAGTAAGCACCCGGGAGTTGACCGGGTTGCTCAAACGGCAGGCTGATGCCGGTGGTTGCCCCGAATCCCAAGCGTTCATAGAAATTCACAAGGGTTTTTCCGCCTATTCCGAGCGCAACTTCTATAAAAACGGGATTGCACGAATACGCCATCGCATCCAAGAAGGACAGAGTCCCGTGGCCTCCGCTTTCATGTAAGTAACACTTGAACCTGTTCGCGCCTACATCTATGAATCCAGGGTCATAGAAGCGTTCTGAGAGGGAGACAATGTTATTCTCCAGGCCACATGCTGCCACTACTATCTTAAGTATTGAGCCTGCCGGATAAGGCGTGATTGCCCTGTTTATCATCGGCGATAGAGGCTGCGTCAAAGCCTTTGCCACATCGTTGGGCGAAAAAGCCGGCCTACTGGCCATAGCCAGCACTTGGCCGGTTTTGGGCTCCATAACAATGACTGCGCCCCTAGGAACCCTGGCATCCATCACTTCCTCAACAATTTCCTGCGTCTTGCGGTCAATAGTAAGAATTACATCAGTTGTGCCTTCCGAGTCACACAGCCATCTGACTCCAAGGCCTATGTACGGTACGCGCCTGGCATCCACAAAAGACGCTACAAAGCCGGTTTCTCCGCTACGCAGGTGGTTATCAAAAACCTTCTCAATTCCGGATATCCCGGAAATCTTTTGCTCGTCAAGGTAGCCTATGACATGGGCGGCCAACCCTCTCGGATCGTACCTGACCGGCTCTCGAATTATGACGACGCCAGGATCATCCGGTACTTTTAGATTTGGACTCCCAAGGTTAACCTTGCTTGCATCAATGTATATGCAAGTTTGAGCCGGGAATTGTGAAAGAGCGGCCTCTTGAGGCATGCTTATGTTGGAAATATGTGACATAAACTTAAGAACGTTATCCTTGTCTGAGATGAGCTCCGGAAAGATGACTATTGCAGGTTTGAAGAAAGTCCCCGCAAGAACTTGCATATTTCTGTCATAAATTGTCCCCCTGAGCGGGGTTTTGCAGAGTAGTTCTATACGTTGATCCCGCGCTCGCCTGGCAAGAGTCTCTCCACGAACGAGTTGGATCCACATAAGTTCAGAGATGAGAAAAAGGAAAATGATAAGAAGACAGAATACAATGCTTTTTGTACGGCCTTCGGCGAGAATTCTAATAAACCTGCTGCGTTGTGACATAAATTGTGCCCTCCATAGTCACAGTTATGCACAACCGTAGCCTTCCTCGAATTCAGGGAGCCTAGTCGCGTACCTGTACTTTGGCGATAGCTTTTTGATGTTCTTTAAAGGTTCTGGTGAAAACATGCCCGCCTTTTTGATCCGCGGCAAAGAAAAGATAATCTGAAGTTGCAGGTCGGAGCGCTGCACGCACTGAAGACAACCCCGGAGAGGCGATAGGGCCGGGGGGAAGTCCGGGAACGACATAAGTATTGTACGGCGAGTCTATCTTGAGGTCATCAAGTGAGAGTCGCGTCTTCCATGAGCCCAGAGCGAACTGGACCGTAGCGCAAGATTGCAGCGGCATACCCACCTTTAACCTATTATAGAATACAGAGGCCACCAGAGGCCTGTCTTCAGCCAGCTTCGCCTCCTTCTCTATTATAGACGCAAGGGTGACAACTCCGTGAAGACCCAGCGCCCTCGCCTTTTCATCCACATCATCCTGTGACCATTCAGGTAGGACCGCTTGAGCAAACCCCTTGACCATTACGGTAATAATCGCTTCTTCAGTGATCCCGGATTCCACCGTATATGTGTTTGGGAATAAGTATCCTTCGAGATTGCCTGAGAACTCCGTATCCCCTTCCACTACTTTGAAATCGCTGTCTCCTCCGGTAGCTAAATAAAGAAAACGCTCCTTTGACGCAAGGCCTTTCGCCTCGAGGATGTCAGCGATCTCCTTTATACAGACCCCTTCCGGAATCGTAAATCGTATGAGTTCGACCTTACCTTGGGCTAAAGCCTGCACAATACCGATAGTACCCATCCTCGGACTGAGCTTATATGTGCCTGCCTTAAGCTTATTGTCGACTTGTGCAAGCTTAGTTACCGCTTGAAAGAGAGCAGATGATTGAATGAGCTCAGCGTCAGCCAGAAGCCTTGAGATTTCTTTTGAGCTCATTCCGGGATTGATGGAGACTATGATTTCATGTGCGGGGCCGTAAGGAAGCAACAAAAAAATGACCCAAAGTACAAGACATATAAGAACACCCAGTAGGATCCTTGCTTCGAGGCCCCGCCATGCTATCGTGCTTTGCTGAGGTCTGTTGGGACCCAGTTCACCTGACACCTATATCTATTCCTCGTCGTCAATATCCTCATCAAAATCGTCGTCAAAGTCAAGGTCGTCATCATCAAAGTCATCATCAAAATCGTCGTCAAACTCTTCATCAAAATCAATGTCATCTTCGTCTTCGCAAAGGACTTGAGTTACCTTTTCGTATTCCTCATCATCGAGTTCGACCAGGACTTCTTCCCCGTCTTCCTTTTCTTCCACCTTGAAGATAAAGGCGTCAACTTCCATGTCATCAGAAGCCTCAGTATCAACTTCTTCGGACACAAGAACCACATAAGTCTTCCCGTCTACTTCAAGGATTTCTTCAACAGTAAAGGTCTCCTGTTCTCCGTCGTCGTAAATCAATGTAACAATCTCATCCAACTCGGGCATTTCAAGCACCCCACTTTCACTTCATCAATAGAACTAGGCATATTCTCCCGGTTTGATTTCTTCCTCAGCTCTTCTATTCTTCGCTATGTTTTCCATAGGAAACCCCTTTGATTCGCAGCCTGAAGAAATATCGCACTGCTGCTTAAGACGGTCTAAGTAACCATCAAGGATTATCGCAGCGGCAACTGAGTCTATCACACCTTTTCGCTTCTGTCGAGATACATCCGCAGAAATTAAGGCCCGTTCCGCTTCTGTTGTAGAAAACCTTTCATCCCACATAACTATAGGCACAGAAACATGCTTCTTCAGCTTTTCTGTAAATTCCATGACGTAGACAGCGCTCTTACCCAATGACCCGTCAGTATTCATTGGTAGGCCGACAACGATGAGAGATACCTCCTCATCGTTCACTATTTGACACAATTGATCAATATCATGCCGGCTTCCTATCCTCTTGATTACCGAAAACGGCTGGCTGATAATGCGTGCAGGGTCAGAAAGCGCAACCCCTATAGTTTTTGAGCCAACATCAAGGCCCATTATTCTCATACGGGTCAAACCACCTTCATACATACCTCAGGACAGACTGCCTGACAATAGCCGCACAGCACGCACTTTGCCTTATCAACTACAGCACGGCCTGAAACAACGCTAAGTGCCCCATGACTGCATTTTTTGACACACTCACCACAGCCTATGCACCATGGTTCAATTAGCAGGGCTTTGTCGAGACAGGTTCTCTCACGGAGGGCTTTATCAGGTTCTCGCCCTTCAAATATGGCTAAGTCCATCTCCAGCTCATCCAGGGTTTTAATGCCAACGGCAATTGAATCCACACATGGCTGTTCTATAGCGAATTTCAGCGCTCCCTCTACATTGTGGAGCAAGGCCCCGCCACCGATGGCTTTCATAGAGTATATGCCTTTTCCTTGCGAGTGAGCCATTTCAATTGCCTGAAGCATATGAGAAACTGTACCATCAGCAATCCCTATTCCTGAATAATTCAGCAAAGGATGAATAACATCAATTTCAGGCATGCCCAGAGCTGCTTCTACGCACTGAATATAGTGAGTTGATACCCCGATTGCCCTGATTATTCCTCTGTCCCGGGCATCTTCCAAGTAACGAAGAGCTTCTCTATGGCCTTTTAATGTCAAAGCTGATTCCTGTTCATGTAGCAGGAACAAGTCCAGGTAATCGATGTTCATAGACCTAAGAGCAAACTCCACCGATTTCTTCATGCTCTCATATGTGTAATCGTAAGATCGGGATGCAATTACGATATCACTACGATTCATGCCTGAGATTGCCTCACGAATATACGGATATGTACCGTATAGCTCTGCTGTGTCAAGGAAGTTTACGCCTCTTTCAATAGCGGCGCGAATCAAAGAAGCTCCTTCCTGAATCGGAAGATTCGCCTGAAGAGGCCCGATTGTCAGAGTCCCGAAGCAAAGCCTTGATACTGGAATATTCGTCCCGCCAAGCAACCTCATCTCAATACAGTGCGTCATATGCCCAGATAGTACCTAATAAGCTCCTCCAGAATCTCGTCGCGTTCGAGTCTGCGTATCAGGTTACGGGCGCCTTTATGACTGGTGACATATGTAGGATCCCCTGACATCAAGTACCCTACAAGTTGATTCACAGGATTGTACCCTTTCTCCTTCAACGCATGACTCACCTCAAGGAGAACTTCTCTTATGCTAACCTTATCCTCCGGAACAATGCGGAACGTCCGGGTTTCATCGAAAGACCCATTCATTACGGCCTCACGCTCCCGACGCTATGTTTGCCTGGGGTCGTCGTTGAAGGCTAGCGCGTCTGTTTGCCCAATGCCAGCCGACTCTCTACGAAAGATCTGGTTTGTCCGAGGGCTTCATCAAGTTTTGATACATCTTTGCCTCCCGCTTGAGCCATATCAGGCCTTCCCCCGCCTCCCCCGCCGGTTATTTTCGCGGCAACCTTCACAATATCTCCTGAGCGGACCCCTTGCTCTATCAGATCTTTTGTGACCATAGCCACAAATAACGCTCTCTCATCGAAGCGAGATCCTAATACCACGACACCTGAATCCATGCTTCCCCTTATTCTGTCAGCCAGTTCTCGAATGGCATGTTCATCCAGGCCGTCTACTCTTCCTACGACCACCTTGGCGCCATTGACTTCGACTGCCTGATTAATCAGATCATGGGCTTTGGATGACACTGCTTTCAACGTTAGGCCCTTGATTTCCTTCTCCAGCTCTTTTAGGTCTCGCTGCATCCTCAACACTCTATCGGGAATCTCCTCACGAACGCACTTGAGAATTCCGGTGGTATCGTTAAGGATTCCTTCATTAGACCTTATATAGGCAAGAACACCGGTACCTGTTACGGCTTCAATACGACGAATACCTGCTGCGACAGGGCTTTCTGATATAATCTTCACAAGGCCGATTTGGCCTGTGCGCTGTACGTGTGTGCCACCGCAAAACTCAGCGCTGACATCATCAATCCGGACTACTCTCACGTTGCTGCCATATTTCTCTCCAAATAAGGCTATTGCACCGATTTTGCGGGCCTCCGAAATAGGCATTGTCTCGGCTTTAACGTTTAGATCGTCCAAAACCCACTTGGTAACCATGTTTTCGACCTTGCAAAGCTCGCTGTCACTGACAGGAGAATGGTGCGAGAAATCAAACCTCAATCTGTCATGGGATACATATGAACCCGCCTGCAAGACATGGTCCCCTAGGACGCTCCTAAGCGCCGCGTGAAGAAGATGCGTAGCTGTATGGTTCCTGGCCGTAGCACACCTTACGGTTTCATCGACTGAAGCCTTAACTTTATCTCCTACGTTGATATCTCCTTCGAGGATTGTAACATCATGCACAAGCACAGAATCAGAAACCCTAACTGTATTATTGACTCTCGCGCTAAAGCTGTTCCCTGTAATCGTTCCGGAATCGCCGACCTGTCCCCCGCCTTCAGCATAAAACGGAGTGAAGTCAAGGACGATCTCCCCGTGTTGGCCGGATGATATGTGTCCGACAGGTTCGCCTTCAGAAAATATCGCGATTACCGTGGATTCGCCGGTCAAGGTCTCATACCCGATAAACTTGACGTCGAGACCGGACAAGGCTTCTGCTTTTGCTGTGGATAAGCCCCCCATGTACCCCAGGGCCTGCCTGGAAGCTCTGGCGCGCTCTCGCTGTTCATCCATTGCCTCAGCAAAACCTGCCTCGTCCACGGTCATGCCGCTTTCCCCTGCAATTTCCCTTGTGAGTTCAAGGGGAAACCCATAAGTATCATAGAGCTTGAACGCCTTCGAGCCTGGGACTTGTGATAACCCTTTGTCCTCCAGCTCTCGAACTATGTCTTGGAGCATAGTTGTGCCTTGATCGAGACGTTCCAGGAACCGTTCTTCTTCAGAACCAATGACCTTATGAATATGGTCTCTTCTTGCGACAAGCTCAGGATAAGCATGAGAAAACACGGATGAGGCCACATCAGCCATCTCGACCATGAAAGGCCTGTCAATGCCGAGTAATTTTCCATGTCGAATCGCTCTCCGGAGCAACCTGCGCAACACATACCCTCTGCCTTCATTAGCAGGGAGAACACCGTCAGCTATGAGGAACATCACAGCGCGGACATGATCCGCCACTATTCTTAAGGAGGCATTCTCTTTACGGTCCAGTTGACGGCTTATTCCTGCAGCGTCCAGAACTGCTTTGGTGATAGGTCGGAAGGAATCAGTGTCAAAAACACTGGACGCCCCTTGCATGACTGCTGCAATGCGTTCAAGACCCATCCCGGTGTCGATCCCTTTTCTCTCAAGGGGACGATACTCGCCTTTCTCGTTGCAGTAAAACTGGATAAAAACAAGGTTCCAGATCTCCATAAATCTGTCACAATCGCAACCAAGCATGCAGTCAGGTTGCCCGCAACCGAAAGCTTCGCCTCGGTCGACGTAAATTTCGGAGCACGGGCCACACGGACCGACTCCGATTTCCCAGAAGTTATCCGGTTTGCCAAATCGCACTATGCGCTCGGCCGGCACTCCGATTAGTCTGTTCCAGATGTCAAAAGCCTCGTCATCATCAAGGTATATGGTAATCCAAAGTTTATCTTCAGGTAAGCCTAAATGGGTTGTGACAAACTCCCATGCCCAGGTAATGGCATCCTTCTTAAAGTAGTCTCCGAAGGAAAAGTTTCCGAGCATTTCAAAAAATGTAAGGTGTCGTGAGGTTATGCCTACATTTTCTATGTCCAATGTCCTTATGCATTTCTGACAAGTAGTCGCCCGAAGGTGTTCCGGCTTGGCAGTACCCATATAATATGGCTTAAAAGGAACCATACCTGCACCTGTGAGAAGAAGTGTCGGGTCATTTCTGGGAATCAAAGAAGCAGACGGCAAGGAAACATGATCCTTGCTGACGAAAAAATCTCTGAACATATCTCGAATTTCACGAGTGCTGAATGCACGTACGCCTAAGCCTTCTTGCACCGACTATTGCCTCCTAATTCAGTACTTTCAGAAACTCACTATGCTACTTGCTTCTTGCGCTGCAGTGTTACCCAGTTTTCGTTGGCAAATACGAGTTGAGTCTTTGGCTCTCGGCAAACCCTGTATGGCAAAAAGCAGCGCGCATTTGCGGTAGACTATCCAATGCCACATTTCGCTATGAGATACTAATATCATAGCGTGTACCCTAATAGGTGTCAACGAGAATCCCTGAAGCTTTCGGCCGTTCTACCGGAGAATTCTACTGCAGAAGCTTATTATGGATGTATCTTAAGGTAACTTTGACAATGGAACTAACCGGCACAGCCAAGATTACCCCTGGGAATCCGAAGAGATAACCTCCTGAAACTATCGAGAAAATGACGGTTACAGGATGCAATCCCACATGCTCGCCAAGGATCTTGGGACTTATGATACTGCTTTCCACCTGGTTAACGACAACAAAGAGGATCACAACGTAGACAGCACTAAGGGGGGATTTTAGAAGTGCAAAGACAACTGCCGGAACCGCTCCTATGACAGGCCCGAAGTAAGGCACTATGTTGAAGATTCCTGCGATAAGTCCGATGAGCAGTGCAAAATCCACGCCAATGACAGATAACCCGGTTGCAATAAGGATTCCGACAACCGCCGAGACAAGCAATTGACCTCGAATAAACGACCCCAGGCTGTTATCCATTTCAATCATGAGTCCCACTATGTCGCTGCGCCACCTATCCGGTATCCATGAGAGAAGCCACATCTTCAGCTCAGGGAAATCCATTGTCAGGTAAAAGGCCAGCACAGGAACGAGTATGAGTAAGCTTAGTTTTGGCAGAAACCGGGGGATTGAACCAAGAGTTCCTTCAACAAAACCTGCCAGGGTCTGTTCCGCCCTCTCAATCCCGTTATCGATTGCGCCTTTAATAGGTTCCGGAACACTAACCCTTGTGAACCTCTTATAGAATCCGGCAATCTGCGACTGTATACTCTCTACCTGCTGAGGGAGGATTTCCGCAAGGCGCTCCAGTTGGACTAGGAATCTTGGGACCAAGTATAAGAAAAGCAGTGCTACAGCAAGGGTAAACCCTACGTATATAACGAGGGTTCCTAACCCGCGTGGCGCACCACGTTTTTCCAGATATGTGACAACCGGGTTCATTAGGTATGACAATGCAAAAGCCAGGAGAAACGGAGCAAGCACACCCCTGACCCTATACAGCAAAAGCAGGGCGGCTACTGACAGAAAGACAGTGAAAAGATAAGATCGTCCTGGGCGATAACGGGAATTCTCTCCGGGGTGTTCACCTACAACTAGTCCACTCCTCCTATGTTAAGACGATTCGGCAATGCTTGTATGGTCCGGCCTGCACGCACTAGTTCTTTCTCGATGTCCTTCGCAAAACGGTTAGTGGTTTTCATAATTTCCTTTATCATGTTGCCTGCTATTTCCTCGGCTTGCGAATTATTCGCCGTGAGCTTTGTACGGCTCTTCTTCGATTTTCTATAAAGATAGACGCCTACTGCAGTTCCTGCTGCAGTCCCTGTAAGCACAGTCTTCCAGAATCTATTCATAAGAGTCGCCTCCCGAATGCTCATGTGTAAAAGTATACTTAGTATTGCCACCATGCAAAAAATTAGACGATGATTCCGCCTCCTATGACAACATCGTCATCATAAAATACCGCGGATTGTCCCGGAGTTATCGCTCTCTGTGGCTTATCAAAGATAACTTTTGCCATATCTCGGCTCTTTGGCAAGATTAAACCAGGCTCCTCTTTTGCATTGTATCGAATCTTAATGCCTAAGCGCATTCTGTGACGAGGATCCGGATTTATAATCCAATTCACGTCATGCACCTCAAATTCCCGGGATAACAGGTCCTTCTCTTCTCCCACAATAAGTGCGTTCCTGGACACATCAATCTCAGTTACGTACAGTCTCTTAGTCCCGGGAATCCCAATGCCTTTTCTTTGGCCGACGGTGTAAAAAGGCAATCCTCTGTGTTCACCAAGGATACGCCCGCTTTTGTCCAAAATCGGTCCAGGCTCAATTACCATATTCTGATACTTCTTGAGGAACTCTCGATAGTCAGTTCCGGAAAGAAAGCATATCTCTTGACTTTCATCCTTATTTGCCACAGGAATACTTGCTTCAGACGCGGCCTCCCGAACCTGTCCTTTGGTGAGTTCACCTAACGGGAAGAATGTGGAGGCAAGGTCATGCTGGGTCAGGCGGTAGAGCACATATGACTGATCCTTAGTGTCGTCTTTTCCTTTCTTGAGCAGAAACCTGCCTGTAGAAGGGTCAATGGATATCCTAGCATAATGGCCGGTAGCGACATATTCGACCTCTAACTTGCGCCTTATGTCTTGGAGGTAGCGAAACTTGATTTCGGCATTACACCGGACGCAGGGATTCGGCGTGCGCCCCTGAGAGTATTCGTCCACAAGATAGCTGACTATTTCCTTCCGGAAACTGTCTGAAACATCGACTATGTGATGAGGGATATCCAAAAACTCGGCCACAGCTTTAGCGTCCTTTGAAAGGAAGTCATCCCACATTTTCAGGGTAACACCGATTACATGAAATCCTTTCGATTTTAGAATCAGAGCAGCGACAGAACTGTCAACTCCTCCGCTTATCGCTACAAGCACCCGCGTTCCCGGGCCATTGCATCTCATATCCTTCAGTCCTGCACAGTGATGCATGGCTTATGAAGCTTCACCGCCTGCTTCATTGTCAGGTACGCTCCTCCCCTGCTTCTCCAAGTAGTCTCTGATAGCTTTCCTGAGAGCGTCCGCGCCGAGGTTTGAACAATGCATCTTCTTAGGCGGAAGGCCTCCCAAAGCATCTGCCACGGCTTTGTTTGAAATCTCAAGGGCTTCTTCTAAGGTTTTCCCCTTTACCATTTCTGTAACCATGCTACTGACTGCTATTGCTGCACCGCAACCAAATGTCTTAAACTTGGCGTCCTTGATCTTATCGTCCTCGACTTCTATGGTTATCTTCATGACATCCCCACAAATAGGATTGCCTACCATTCCTACGCCGTCTGCATCTTCGATTTCCCCGACATTCCTCGGGTTTGTGAAATGATCCATCACCTTGTCTGTATACATAGCTTATATCCCCTCCCCTGCAACTGATAAAGGGTAGATGAAATTCTGAATTAATGACTCCCAATAGGATGACGCTCTTCTCATTTGCACTTGCAAGCGTCATCAAACGAAATCTCAGCACTAAACGGAGACATCGCTCTGAGCTTGCTGACTATACCAGGCAACATCTCCAGTACGTAGTCAATGTCTTCAGCTGTAGTCTCGTGTCCAAGGGACAATCTGAGTGAGCCGTGGGCTATCTCGCTAGGAAGCCCCATAGCCAATAGGACATGGGACGGTTCAAGGGATCCTGAAGTGCACGCGGACCCGCTGGACCCGCATATGCCCACCTTATCAAGGCTAAGAAGCACTGATTCCCCTTCTATGAACTCAAAGCAGAAACTTGCGTTTCCCGGCAGCCTCCTTGTGGGATGCCCGTTCAATCTCACATTAGGAATACTCTCCATGATTCCCTTTATTAGGTAATCACGAAATCCTGTTAGACGCGTCATCTCGCTTTCCATTTCCTTCTCAGCCAATTCAAGAGCGACTGCAAGTCCCACTGCCCCTGCAACGTTTTCAGTCCCGCCTCTTCTATTCCGTTCCTGGCCTCCTCCGTCAATAAATTTTTCCATCTTCACGCCTTTTCGGACCCAAAGTGCGCCTATACCTTTAGGACCTTTGAACTTATGTCCTGAAAGTGAAAGCAAGTCCACTCCTAGCTTCTTTACATCTACAGGAATGTGCCCTGTGGTCTGAACCGCGTCTGTGTGGAACAATACACCGTGGCTTTTCGCGATTTCGGCTATGTCTTCAATGGGTTGAACCGTACCCACCTCGTTGTTAGCGTGCATTATCGAGATAAGTACGGTATCGCTTGTGATCGCAGCCTCTACATCAGCCGGGTCTACCATCCCATAAGAATCCACAGGCACGAAGGTCACTTCAAATCCTCGCTTCTTGAGACGCTTGACACTGTCAAGCACCGCATGGTGTTCTATTTGGGACGTGATGATATGATTGCCACGCTTTGAATGGGCATAAGCCACACCTTTGATTGCCATATTATCAGCTTCAGTTCCTGATCCGGTAAATATGATCTCCTCCGGATGAGCGTTGATTGCCTTTGCCACTTTACCTCTTGCCTCGTCCAGTGCAACTCTGGCTTCTCTGGCTATACCGTAAATACTTGACGGATTTCCGTACCTTTCCGCCAGGAAAGGAAGGATCGCTTCTACAACTTCCTGTCGTGGTTTTGTTGTTGCTGCGTTATCCAGGTATACAAGCTTCATTTCTAATCATCTCCCGACAATAGTGTGGCTTTAGGCATGATTCCTGACTCACTGACATGTCCCCATTGGTCGCTGGGAATCAGAGGCACAAGCCCCGCATGACCCACTACTTAAGTCAACGGTTCCTTCGCACAAGTCCCTGAGGTTAATTGAATCAAGCACTCTGTTAGTGCAATCTTGTAGCTTCTTCCATACGAACCTAACCACGCAATCTTCCAGTTGTTCACAGTCCTCATGGTCGAAATCGTGGGCGAGACATTGAACCGGGTCAAAGGATCCCTCCATCACTCTGACAACATCGCCTACTGTGATTTCCTCAGGTGGCTTCGTAAGTTCATAGCCTCCCTGCGCACCTCTGGAGCTGGCAACAAGCCCTGCTTTACGCAATTTTGCCATGAGCTGTTCAAGGTAATGTAAGGAAACCATCTGTCTGTCAGCTATAGAATTAAGAGGCACAGGACCTTCACCGTAGCGAAGAGCTAAGTCGTACATGGCTCGCAATCCATATCTGCCACGAGTTGATAATTTCATTGGATTCACCTTCTTCCTTGCGGCAGGAGGGGAATCCCAAGTAAACTAATCGGGATTCCCGCATAAAAAATATATCACCTGTCAATATCCGTGTCAATCACTTTTGACGCACTTTTTTAATGCGCTTCTTCCGAGTTCTTCTTCATTCTGTATAAAATATGTTATGATCCAAGCGAAACACAATCGGAGCGTGATACTATGGATTTGTTCAGCTGTCGGGGCGACCGATTCTTGCGACGCGAGGCTCCCCTTGCCCTTAGAATGCGTCCTGTCACTTTGGAGGAATTTGTCGGGCAAGAACACATCTTAGGCCAAGGAAGACTACTTAGACGAGCTATTGAAGGGGACAGGCTTTCATCTGTTATTCTGTACGGACCTCCCGGCACCGGTAAAACTGCGCTGGCCAATATCATAGCAGGCATAACCAGATCCCACTTCCAATCATTGAATGCAGTAACGTCAGGGGTAGCTGATATAAGACGGGTTATGGAAGATGCTTCGGACAGACTTAGGATGCACGAAACCAGGACAATTCTCTTTATCGACGAGGTCCACAGGTTCAACAAAACTCAACAAGACGCTCTGTTGCCTGCCGTAGAAGACGGAACCGTGATATTCATCGGCGCAACAACGGAAAACCCGTTTTTTGAGATTAGCAGGCCGCTTCTATCACGCTCACGCGTGTTTAGGTTTGAGCCGCTGGATGATGAAGATATCTCCCTTATTTTACGTCGAGCATTGGAAGATAAAGAGCGCGGTCTCGGAGAGTATAAGGTGGTAGTTGACGAAGATGCGTTCTGTCATATTGTCCGATGCGCAAACGGTGATGCCAGAACAGCCTTGAACGCAATTGAACTTGCTGTGCTGACAACCGAGGCGGATGAAGGCGGAGTGCGCTGCATCACCTTGGAGATTGCGGAAGAATCTATTCAAGAGAAGGCATTAGTGTACGACAAGAGCGGAGACGCTCACTATGACATGGCTTCCGCATTGATAAAAAGCATGAGGGGGAGCGATCCTGATGCCACCGTGTACTGGCTTGCAAGAATGATCGCTTCAGGTGAAAAGCCTGAATTTATAGCGAGGAGGATCCTGATTCATGCAGCAGAGGACATAGGCTTGGCTGATCCCCACGCCCTTTTGGTGGCAAGCGCGGCAGCTTGGGCAGTAAACTTCGTGGGGTGGCCGGAAGCTAAACTCATTCTTACCCAGGCTGCCATCTACCTAGCCACAGCTCCAAAAAGTAACTCATGCTACCTTGCAATAAAGAACGCTTCGTCTGACCTTGAAGGTGAACGCACAGGCGAAGTTCCTCATCACCTTCGTGACGCATCCTATAAAGGCGCTGCCTCCTTAGGACATGGCAAAGGCTACAAGTACCCCCATGATTATCCCGGCAACTACATCTTTCAGCAGTATTTGCCTGATAACTTAGTGGGCAAGACATACTATGAGCCTTCAGAAAACGGTTATGAAAGAACAATCAAAGAAAGATTTGCCAGCCGGAAGAAGAGTCAGCCAGTGAAAAAACATGACCCCACCATGCCGTCTGGCCGGTAACATTTCTATCCCTGCGCCCTGCAGGTGGGTGCCCTCCCAAGTGTTTTGCGACTCCGCACGCCGACGGCACTCGCGCCTCACTCGGAGCTGAGGCCCCTTTCAAATGGTGTTGGAACAAAAGTTACCGATGTCAAATCGAACACGGTAGGGTCTTTTTAGTGTTTTCCTTGCAAGTGAATGATATCATAAGCCTTTAAGGATTTCAAGGCAGTCCTGTGTATCACCGCTTGTGTCTATTTTGCCCGTGTCGGCTACCTCTATATGCAGTTCGGCCAGCTGTTCATCGCTAATCATGCCGGGAGCTCCAGTCATGGGGCACACTGCCTTTTGCGTCTTGGGAAAGGCGATTACGTCCCGGATGGTCTTTCTCCCTGACAATAGCATAACCAGCCTGTCAAAGCCTAACGCAATCCCGCCGTGAGGAGGCGCTCCATACTCAAAAGCCTCAAGAAGGAAACCAAATTTTTCCCTTGCCTCCTCTTCACTGAGTCCTAATGCTTTAAAGACCCTCTCCTGCACGTCTCGTTTGTGTATTCTTATGCTTCCGCTGCCCAGCTCCACACCGTTCAAGACTAGATCGTAGATGTTAGCTCTGACACTTAAAGGATCTGTCTCCATTAGATCAATATCCTCTTCCAGCGGAGAGGTAAAGGGATGATGGACAGCGACTATCCTCTCTTCTTCCTGGCTGAATTCAAATAGGGGAAACTCAGTGACCCACAGGAATGCCATTTCGTCTTTGGGGATCAGGCCCAATTCGGCACCTAGGTGCAATCTTAATCTGCCAAGGGATTCCTGGACTACTTTTACGGGACCTGCGACAATTAGAATGAGATCCCCGTCTTTTGCAGCTGTGATTTCCGCGATTTTCTGCAACTCATCTTCCCGGACAAACTTGGTCAATTGAGAGTTAAGGACAAGCTCTCCGTCTTCCCCACAAGAGACTGCTATTGACATGAGTCCTGCTGCACCAAAGTCTTTCACGACTTCCTCGAGCTCTTTGATTTGCTGCCTGGAGAATCCGGAACAACCCGGCCCTACAATAGCAGCTACCGTGCCACCTGTCTCAATGGCGCTGCGGAAAACGCGGAAACCGCAATTTTCTACAGCATCGCTTATGTCTATCAATTCCATGCCGAATCTAATGTCAGGCTTGTCAGAACCATATCGCGCCATAGCTTCAGCATATGACATCCTAGGGAAAGGCCTTGCCACAGTTGTCCCGAGAGTCTTCTCGATACAATCGGTCATCATTGCCTCGACAAGGTTAAGCACATCATCTCTACTGATGAAAGACATTTCGATATCGATTTGTGTAAACTCAGGTTGTCTGTCAGCACGTAAGTCTTCATCCCGGAAACAGCGGGCAAGTTGAAAATATTTGTCAAATCCGGACACCATTAGGAGCTGCTTGAATAATTGGGGGGATTGCGGTAACGCGAAGAATCGGCCTGGATTCACGCGGCTGGGCACAACAAAGTCGCGAGCCCCCTCAGGGGTGCTTTTTATGAACATTGGCGTCTCTACCTCAATGAACCCCTGAGAATCCAAGAAGTTCCTTACAGCCATGGTTAAGCGGTGACGGAAGATTATATTCTTTTGCATGTCGGGTCTTCGGAGGTCAAGATATCTGTACTTAAGCCTGAGAAGCTCGTCAACATCAAGATTCTCAGTAATATAAAAAGGCGGAGTCTTCGACTTAGATAACACTTCCAGAGACTCAGCTGCCACATCAACATTCCCTGTGGGGAGCGAAGGGTTTGCTGTGCCGGGCGGGCGCTCTACAACAACTCCGGATATGCATACTACATCCTCTGAACCAAGCTTCTCTGCTGCTCGATGGGCACGAGGGGAGGTTTCCGGATTAAAAACCACCTGGACAACACCTGAACGATCCCGAAGGTCGATAAATATAAGACCGCCAAGGTCCCTTCTCCTGGCAACCCAACCCGCGAGAACGACTGTCTTGCCTATTAGAGCTTCATCTGCAACTTCTCCCACCATATGAGTTCTCTTCATCTGCATCATGGCTCACTTCTCTCTTCATAAGTTGGATTATTTTAAAAGAGTTATATTCTATGTCAATACTTGAACCAGATCTCTGAACTGTACTTGAGCTTGATCCCCGGTTGCCATATCTCTCACTACGGCGTAGTCCCCTTTAAGCTCGTCTTCGCCGATTATCACAACTTTCTTGACTCCCTGCTTATCCGCGTACTTCATCTGAGCTCTTAAGCTTCGGTCCAAGTAATCAATATCCGCTGATGTGCCTTGCTCGCGTAACAAGCGAGCAAGGCGAAGAGCCTGAAGCTTAGCCTCGTCCCCCATCGCAGCGATAAACACGTTGACTCTGCCTGCTTCTTGGCCTATTGCCCCACCTTCCGCGTCCTGCAAGACTTGCACAGCCCGCTCTATACCTGCAGCGAAGCCTACGCCCGGAATCGCGCTCCCGCCAAGCTCCTCAGCCAAGCCGTCATACCTTCCACCGCCCCCGAGGGCGTCCTGTGCCCCGAGGCCGGAATGAATCACCTCAAAAACGGTCTTGGTGTAATAGTCAAGCCCCCTGACAATAGTGGGATCCAGTTCATAAATGAGATCCAAGGCAGTCAAGCACTCAGTGACTCCTTCAAAGTGCCGGCTGCAGTCTTCGCAAAGGTAGTCGAATATCGGAGGGAGTTTCTTGGCAAGGCCAGCACATCGTTCATTCTTGCAATCCAGGACTCTCAGGGGATTGCGCTCAAGCCTCCTTCTGCAGTCAGCACAAAGCTCATCCGTATGTTTGGAAAGCAAATTCATAAGGCTTTCTTTATAACGAGGTCTACACTTAGAACACCCAATACTATTCAGGCGCACGACAAAGCCTTCTAATCCCAAACGTTGATAAACACTGATGAGCACAGAAATAACCTCTGCATCCAAAGCAGGTGAAGATGCCCCTAGGGCTTCGACCCCAAACTGGGTATGTTGCCTGAGGCGTCCCATTTGAGGACGTTCATATCGAAACATTGGCCCAATATAATAAACCTTAACAGGCTGAGGCAAGGCCCACATTTTGTGCTCAAGGTAGGCTCTGACAACCGGGGCTGTACCTTCAGGACGCAGCGTGATGCTGCGTTCCCCCTTGTCAAGAAAGGTGTACATTTCTTTCTCCACAATATCAGTGCTCTCTCCGACTCCTCTCTGAAAGAGCTCTGTATGCTCGAAAATTGGGGTTCTGATCTCAGTGTATCCTGCATTGCGGCATACTGATCTTACAGTCTCCTCCAGCCGTTGCCAAACCCCCGGTTTCTCAGGAAATACGTCTATCGTTCCCCTCGGCGCCCTGATATGTGTCATGAATTTGCCTCCTCAGTCATCAGCCTGTTCCTTAGGATTAATGGCGCTGTCTCTCTTCTCCAAGAGCTCCCGAATTTCTTTAGTCTTAGCTTGCTGCTCCTTGACATCATCATCAGAGCCTACGGTTTTTAGAAGAGACTCAAGACGGACATGAAGCAGAATGTCCAGCCCGCCGTATTCCGAAGCGGCTTTGAATTCATTTGCAGCAAGCTCCCGTGAACCTCCGTCCCTATATGCCAACCCCAAAAGGAGTCTCAAATATGGATCCTCAGGCCGCAAACTGACAGCCTTCTTTAAAGCTTCAATAGCTTGTTCCGTGTCACCTTTGGCCGTGTAAGCCTGGGCAGCACCTACGTAGAGATAAGCGTTATCCGGATCCATGGTTATTGCGGAATTGTATTCAAGAATTGCCTCGTCATAGTCGTTTTCCTGAAGTTTTCTGAGCGCCCTTAACTCAGCGTCACGGAGTTCTATGTTTGCCTCGCTACGAAGTCCTTCAAGCCAATTAGACAACGCATCTTGCTCTGCTTTCGTTCTGAGTCTTGTCTCAATTTCAGAGCGCTTTTCGTCAAACTCTTCGCCTTCTGCAGGTTTTCCGGTTTCTTCTGTATAAGCCTTCTTGACCTCGTCTTCAGATACTGTAACTCCTGCTTGAACTTTGGCGAACAGTTTCTGGATTGTCAAACGGTCTTTTATCAGAGTTTTAAACTGAGCTGCTGTGATATTGTTCGCGGCAAGCGCGTCACGGAAAGCCTCCTTGCTGGGAAAGGCCTCTTCCTGTAACTTAAACTCAGCTTCAATTTCTTTTGATGAGATGCGAATCTTCTCTTTCTGTGCAGCCTCTGTAATCAATGCAGTATTAATAAACTGATCAAGTAAAGAGGCGCGAATAGGCCCTATTGTCTCAGGAAGCACCCTTCCTGTGTACTCGTACTCGGAAAGAAGCGCATTTCTGTACCCTTGCTCAAAAGCTTCTCTGGTTATCGGTTTCCCGTTGACTATAGCGATAACCCCGTAGCCGTCTGCAGAAGGCTCTCGGACAAACACTGAGCCTGTATATAGCAACCCTCCTACGAAGGCAATGGCTAGAACGATAACTAAAACCTTAGTGATTTTGGCACCTTTTTTTCCACGAAAGCCCTTGAACAAGGGCATCTCCCCCTATCTTCAACACTATGTTGTGAGTCTATCTCACTTTCCACCTGGTTGTCAACGGCTGAAACCGGCCCGCTCCCAGCCAATAGTAGTGAACGGACCATGGCCCGGATAAATCAATGTTTCATCAGGAAGGACAAGGAGCTTTTCTTCAATGGATTCCATAAGCTCATCATAAGATCCGCCGGGCAAGTCCGTACGGCCAATCCCTCCTTGGGCAAAAATCACATCTCCTGAAAAAACTACGCCTTCTCCCAAGAGCGAAATGCTGCCCGGGGTATGACCCGGAGTATGCAATACCCTAAGGCATACACCACCTGCATACAGCGTGTCTCCTTCAGCAAGGAGCAAGTCTGCAGGCGGACTTGTCTTGCCCTTAGCGAAACTAGAGAAAGCAGGTGAAAGATTGAGAGTAGGGTCTTCAAGCGCAGGCGCGTCTTCTGCACCTATAGCAATAATAGCCCCTGTTGCTTCTGCCAATGCCTTGTTCGCTGCTATGTGGTCCACGTGTCCGTGGGTATTTGCGATTATCTTGCATATTAGGCCTTCCGCCTTCAGTTTTTCCAGTATCCGATCGGCATCGTCTCCCGGATCAATAACTATTGCTTCCTTTGATGTTTCACACCCTACAATATAGCAATTAGTCCCAAACGCTCCGACACGGATTGTGCTAATGATCATGAATTCGGCAACTCCTTTCCTGTCCCCTGTAATGATTCCGATCTCTGGAGTCCGGAGAACTTGAAGTCACCATAGGCGCGCCGTGGATGTTCTTTATGTTAATGGTACAGCAATACTGCCTGAACGCCTGGATTAGGCATGAAGGCACACAAGCGGCGCAAGCGACAATAACCTAGAATAGTTTGTCGCTGTCAAGCAGTATGGTGACCGGACCGTCATTTTCTACAGATACAGTCATCATGGCTTGGAATCTTCCGGTCTCAACTGAGAGGCCGGCGCCTCTGAGTCTCCTTACATATTCTTCGTACATTTCCAAGGCTTTCTCCGGAGACGCAGCATGGCTGAAGCTGGGTCGTCTGCCTCTGCGACAGTCGCCCCACAAGGTGAATTGGGAGACTACAAGCACTTGTAAATTCAGTTGCAAGACGGACAGATTCATCTTTCCGCTATCGTCTTCGAAGATCCGAAGATTGGCAACCTTATCAACCAGGTACCTTAAATCATCAAGAGAATCGTCTTCTCCGACGCCGAGAAAAACCACCAGCCCCGGCCCGATCTCCCCTACTATTTCATCCTGGACCGTAACTTTGGCAGACTTTACTCTCTGGACTACAGCTCTCATCAATATCTCACTTTCTATCGGAGGAGACGGAATTTAGCTTGACACCGACTTCTCCAGATGCAGGCCTATCTGTTGCACTCTGCGGACTGCTGTTACACCCTTAATGCGCTTGATCCTTTCTATTACGGAATTCAAATGGTCAGCGCCGGTTGTCTCCACCACCATATTGACAATGGCAATGTCATCCTTAGTTGTCTTAGCGTTTACAGCGCTAATATTCGCGCGAAGCCCTGTGACTGCATTCATAATATTTGTCAAAAGTGCAACTCTGTCCATAGCCTCGATTTCGAGTTCCACAGGATATGAGTTCTCCGCGTCAAATTCCCACTCAATTTCTATGCAACGTTCAGGGGACGTTTTGAGCCAGGCAATATTCGGACAATCCCGCCTGTGCACTGAAATTCCCTTGCCTCTGGTGATATAACCTATGACCTCATCTCCTGGGATGGGGTTGCAGCACTTGGCCATCCTAGCTAGGACGTTGTCCACACCTTTTACCTTAATTCCCAGGCTTTCCTCAGGTCTCCTTCGCGCAGCGAGCCGAGTCGGTTCTTTTTCTTCTTTTCCCTTCTCAGCCTTTTCCGGCATAATCCGGCCGACTACAAGGGCTGCTGAAATCTTGTTGTCACCTACTGATGCCAAAAGATCGTCGACGTCCTGAAATCCCAGACGCTTTGCAGCGACTTGTAGTTTTTCTTCTCTGAGGTTTTCATGAACTTCCAAACCTTGACGTCTTAATTCCTTTTCCAAAAGGTCACGGCCTCTGGGCAGGGACTCGCTGCGCCGCTCCTCTCTTACCCACTGGCGTATCTTGCTTCTCGCTTTCGATGTTTTGACAAAAGCCAGCCAGTCCAGGCTGGGGCCGGTTTGCCCTTTTGATATAACTATTTCCACTATATCGCCGTTGGTAAGTTGATAATCCAGAGGCGCCATTTTCCCGTTGATTCGTGCGCCTACGCACCTATGTCCTATGTCAGTATGCACGCTATAAGCAAAATCCACAGGAGTGGATCCCGCAGGCAAGCTTTTCACATCACCCTTTGGGGTAAAAACAAAGACTTCATCTTTGAAAAGGTCGATTTTCAAAGTCTCCATGAAGTCATGAACATCCTTCATATCCCTTTGCCATTCCAGCAGCTGCCTGAGCCATGAAAGCTTCTCCTCAAATTCATTGGTGGCTTGAGTGCCTTCCTTGTATCTCCAGTGGGCAGCTATGCCATATTCGGCAGTTCGATGCATTTCCCAGGTTCGAATCTGAATCTCCAAAGGCTCGCCTTCAGGTCCTATCACTGTCGTATGAAGGGATTGGTACATGTTTGATTTAGGCATCGCAATATAGTCTTTGAACCGGCCGGGTATTGGTTTCCAAAGGGAATGGACTGTGCCCAAAGCTGCATAGCAATCTCTTACGTTGTTTACGATGATTCGAACTGCGATGAGATCATAAATCTCATCAAAGGTCTTGCCCTTTACTCTCATCTTCTCGAATATGCTGTAGAAGTGTTTAGCCCGCCCCTGCAATTCGCAAGGAATATTCCCTTCATCAAGGCTCTTTTTGAGGATCTCTTTTGCTTCCTCAATGAGACCTTCTCGTTCTTTGCGCTTCCTTGAGACTCTTTCGACAAGTTTGTAGTATTCACCCGGCTCCAGGTATCTCAGAGCGAGATCCTCAAGCTCCCACTTAATCCTCCACATTCCGAGCCTGTGAGCAAGGGGAGCATAGATCTCCAGAGTCTCCCTGGCTATTCTTGCCTGCCTATCCCAGGGAAGATGGCCTAAAGTTCGCATGTTGTGAAGTCTGTCTGCCAGCTTGATGAGGACTACCCGAATGTCCTGGGCCATTGCCAAGAACATCTTCCTCAAATTCTCCGCCTGCTGCTCTTCTCTTGACATTAGAGGCACCCTGCCGAGCTTTGTTACTCCGTCGACCAGGAGCCCGATTTCGTCTCCGAACGTTGCCTTAATCTCGGCAAGAGTTACATCTGTGTCTTCGATCACGTCGTGGAGCAACCCTGCGGCAATTGTGGTAACGTCCATTTCAAGTTCGGCAAGAATAAGCGCAACCTCGAGAGGGTGAAAAATGTACCAATCCCCCGAGTCACGTCGCTGGCCTGCGTGTGCACGGGAAGCAAAGTCAAAAGCTTTCATCACAGTATCGAGAGGGGCTGAAGGAGCATATTGCTTTACTCTGTCGAGCACATCCTCAATGGTTACTCCCATAGATACCACCTATATTCCGGCCGAAATTCACCCATGGGCAGATAACTTAATCAGCTGCCTTCCGGCTTGTATACTTTTAATCAATTATACATCAATTAAGCCCGATTTTCAGTCATTCTCAAGCCTTTTACATTAAGTTGCGGTTGGATTGTTCCATTCCATTCGTTAACCTCAATTGTATAAATCAGGTCAATACTCTCTATGTTGTGGGAGTAGAGCTGAGAGGCCAGATGGCCAAGGTCGAATCCTATACCGTCATGGACTGCGTCGCCTTGGCAGAGTTTCAGTTTCAAATGTTTACCGCCTTGGCCGACGCCTCGGTAATCTTTCAGCGTGACTCCGGTTGAGAGAAATATGGGTGTCGGATTAGCAACACCGAACGGCGCCAACATTGAGATTCCCTTTGCGACCTCAAGATCAATCTCATCTAGGGTCAGCTCTTGATCTACGTTGATTTTCGGCAGAAAATCCTCTTCGCGAAGAACGCTTCGCCCGACCTCATTTATTCCTTGCCTGAATTCGTCGATTGAACGGCGAGATACTAAGACTCCGGCAGCATACTTGTGTCCCCCGAAACGCAGGAGAGTATCCCCGCATTCACAAAGCGCTTTGTATAAGTCAAATTCAGGGATACTCCTTCCGGAGCCTTTGCCTTCTTCGCCATCAAGAGATATCAAGATCGTGGGACGATTGAATTCCTCCACAAGCCTCGACGCTACAATCCCGATTACTCCCGGGTGCCATCCTTCATTCGCCAAGACAAGGACACTGTCAACAGCTTGGCCGTTGCAGGTCTCAACCATCGAAGACGCTTCCTCGAATATCTGCTGTTCCAGATCTTGTCTTTTTGAGTTTACATCATCGAGGAACTTTGCGATATCCATAGCCTTCTCAGGCGAATCAGTCAACAGAAGTTCTACGCAAAGTGAAGCGTCGCGAATCCTTCCTGCTGCATTCAGACGCGGCGCGATTACAAAACCCACCGTTCCTGCGGTAATTCTACGGTCGGCAAGGCGACATACTTCAATCAGGGACTCCAGCCCCAGGTTCTCGGTTCGGTTCATTTTTACCAGACCTTGCTTTGCGTATATCCTGTTCTCCCCGGTAAGGGGAGATACGTCAGCAATAGTGCCCAAAGCGACAAGGTCGAGAAGATGGTCAGGCGGATTGAAGACATGCGGTGTGCCTTTGACAGTCATGAGGAGGGCGCAAGCCAACTTATAGGCTACACCTACTCCTGCAAGATCTCGAAAAGGGCACGTGCCTTCATCATTGCGCTTCGGATTAATAACTGCAACAGCGGGAGGAAGCCCTCCATGGGGTTCATGGTGATCTGTAATGATTACGTCTATCCCAAGGCTCCGCGCAAGCTCAACCTCGGAGAATGCTGTGATACCGCAATCGACTGTAACCAACAGTGATACGCCGTCCCTTGCTGCGCTCCTCATCGCCTCATGGTTCATGCCGTATCCCTCGTCAACACGGTCAGGGATATAATAGTCTACCCTTGCTCCAAGACCGGTAAGGACATCCATGAGGACACATATGGATGTAATACCGTCTACGTCATAGTCACCGTACACTCGGATTTTCTCGCGGTCTTTTATCGCGCGAATCAGTCTCGACACTGCCTTGTCCATATCATCAAGAAGATTTGGGTCTTCAAGATCAACAAGATCAGCCCGCAGAAACGTTTCCGCGCTCGTTTCGTCCCGGATTCCTCTTTGAGCCATCAAACCCGCGACAAGCGGAGGAATTCCCAGAGCGTCACTGATAATTCCAGCCTTTGTCCGTGCCTCTTCAGGCATTTCCCGTAATCTCCACACGCAATTGGTCAATCTCTCACTCCCCAACTACTTGTTCCCATTCCTTTAGGCAATTTGCACTACATAGACTCGTCGTCACCGTTTTGGGGTTCAGGAAGAATCTCCATAGAGCGAGTGGCTTCCAATTCAACTTCAAGAGCTGATACAAGCCGCTTTTCAGTCTCAAGCTCCCTCTTTTTGACATCAATTTCTCCTTTCAGTCTTTCCAGCTCCTGTGATAATCGGAGATTGCTTTCCTGCGCTTCGCCCAGTTCTTTCCCAATAGTGTCCACTTTTGTGTTACATGACCTAAGTGAAAGCCTGAGTCCGATTTCCCTGACGAAAGTAAAGAGACCTACAGCCAGAGCTCCTGCTGCAGCAGAGCCTAAGATTACGATTGCTAAAGAAATATCTGTGAGCTGCCACTTAAAAAATGAGACAGACACCGGAGTAGAGTTTTGAATGGCAAACATTGCCACAAGAACAGCAAATGCCAACGCTACTATGGCAATGGCAAGCAATGACATCATCTCCTAGCTTCAAAAGAATAAAAGCAGACAGGCATGTTTTTTGGGGATATTCGCCAAGGCCGAGGGGAAATCCTGCCTCTAGCGCTTATTGCCTTTGGCGCTTTCTCGCCTTCCTGCTCTCACGAGATTTACCAAAATATCCTTGTCAAACTCATCTACTATATAAAGTTTACCATGAGCCACCTCAACAAGGCGAGAAAGAAAATCGCGGTTAGGTTGAAGGCCTACGCACATAAAGGTAATCTTGTTATCGGCTATGCGTTTTGCAGCTGTGAGAGCATCTCTTGCAGGATCCGCGGTCCAGCGATTCATCGTGGGGATGCCGTCAGTTATCAGGATGAGGAGAACGTCTTTCAGTTTTTTTGCTTTGATGAAATCCAGCGTGTCAGCAATACCTGCTGCAAGGGGAGTCAGGCCTTGAGGTTGGATTCTCTGCACTCCTTCTTCAATTGCCTTCTTGCTTCTGGTAGACGTAATGTGGATCTTGACATCGCGTTCTTGGAATGTCAATACGCTTATTTTCACTCGACACGCCATAGTCAAGTGGCGTATCAGATACTTGGCCGCTCGAATCCTTCTCCCTACCATACTTGCGCTGGCGTCTATCAAGAGGCAAATTTCCGGCGGGCGAGTGGGACGACGTCGATAAACGTATATATCTTCACGCAAAAACGGTGATGAACCGGCCCCGTTTATCTGACGTCGGACCAAGGAATTAAGAACCGTCTCAGGAACGGCGATAGTGTCACACCATTCTCCTTCGTTGAGTGCTCTTGTGGTTTTTGCAATCCTCGGTGCATCGCCCCGGGTTTTCTTGCGGAAGCGACCTTCCTCATATTGAGGAAACTTCGTCACTATGGGCATTTTCCTGATGAGGCGTCTAATTGCTGCCTCAATTTCTGAAGCATACGCAGTCAGGATGCTTTTTACTTCTGTGCCTTTCGGGGTTAGGGCAAACTTGCCCGTCTCACGTCCTATGAGTTGAAAAGAGGTAAGTCTTTCTATGACTTCGTCAAGATCCCCGACATCTGAACGAATATCCGGTGGAATACCGCCTGATGACGTGAGACTTTCAAGGAGTTTCGCCATATTGACTCTTCCGCCGAATTCCTCTGCCATTGATGCCACAGCGTCCACCCGGGATTCTTGATTCAGAGAATTCCAATCGCGGTCAGCAGGCCTTCGACCTGCTTCGTTCAGGTACGAGTCGAAAATACTGGAATACGGAGAAAGATCTGCCTTTCCTTTCCCCTCTAAATGAGATATACGCTCCACCTTGCGGATTTCAACTCCCTGACGCGCAAGTTCCGCTTCTATGGCACTGACAATATAGAACACAACTGCCAGGCAATTGTCGGGTAACATTGCAGCTAGGTGTACATGGTTATAGTGGGCTTTTCTCAGAGAGAATTTCCTGCCGTAATTCAAAGACCCGCTGATCCTGCCTCCACCGCTTCCTGTCTGCATATCAATGAGATCCAAAAGTTCGCCTGCTGTGGGAAACAGAAGCCCTCTGGCATGATGAAGCATAGGATTACGGAAATACTCATGCACAGCCTGCTTAATTGCTTCCGCAACTCCCCTGTGATCAATTTCACCGATTTCATGGAAAACATCTATGTGAAGTATTTCGTTTTTCTTCAACCTTGAATAGAAAGCGCAACCTGCATCCTGATTGATGACAATCTTCACTTCGTCAGGTTCAGCGGGATAAATCACATGTACTCTACGGCTGATCACTGTAGTCTCGCCAATCCTGAGCCCTCGTCCCATCCGGAATTCAGTCAGCATCAACTTGACCAGGCGATGACTGTCATATCGTAAGAAGGCCAAGTGGCGATAATCATTCATCTTATTCTGAGATCCTCCTCGGTAAAGAGAATATCCCCGCCTGCAAGTTGGAAAAGGGATTTGGCCTTCCCGGGAGGCGCGCATATGTCAATATCCTTAGGATCAGCTATGCTCGTCCCCTCGCCTGTAGCATAATGCTCTCCATGGCCTCTTTGTCCTCCGGAGGAACCGGCGCAGGATGCAAGCCCTCTTTGCTGCGGATTGCGAGACGCTCTTGACACATCAGGACGAATCAGTCCTATACCCCTCATAAGTCTGTCCCAAAGGGAATCCGGCTTCATGAAATTATCACCGCGCCTTGCCAAATCCCTTGGATTGTGTGACGAGGTTTCTCCTTCATCTGAGTCGTCTTCGGAATTTTCCGGCAGCCTGTCTTGCTCCCTCGGCCTGCCGTGCCTGGATTCATACTCATCAAGAAATTTGCTGATGTTAATAAGTGTCGCGCCGTCAACGCGGTGGCGAAGGGTAATAGGCAATACTCCCCTGATATCATCCAGCAGCACTCTGGTTCTGGAGTCGAGAGCAGCCCTTGCCCGAGCGCCAAGAGCAATCGCTTCCACAGCTCTTAGGCTTTCTATGCCAAAACTGACATACAGTTCAGCCAAGACTGACGCCAGCTCGTCAGGTAAGGCAATCCTTTGCAACAGCTCTGCTTTTTGAGGGACAAATCCCCTGTCTTGAGGCCATAAAGATTCATCGGAAGCTGCATGTCCGCACAGGATCTTCTTTACTGTGTCATGGTTTTGCGGACGTCCCATGTTTACCACAAAATCGAATCTGTCAGATAATTGCCTTCTTATATCCTCAAGCGCCCCGGGTTCCTCATCAGGGTTACTTGCAGCCCAGACACAACACATGACCGGAAGGGTGAACGTTGGCAAGCCTGTCTCCTCTACCTGAATGCGTCCTGGTTTTGTCCCCATGACATCAAGGAGGACATCTGTAAGTTCAGGAGAGGTATCTGCCAATCTGTTTATCTCATCCACAAAAATGATGCCTCGATACGCCCTGGGTATGATCCCCGGCAACAACGCTATCTCCGGTTTGTTCGGGTCAACTACTTTCGCCAAATCTATGCTACCAACAACAGTTCCGAGTTTTGCAGCATGAGAAATCTCAAGAAACGGAACGGAAACAGACTCAGTGCCTAAGAGAGAGAGGTCTTCAGGCCCCAGATTCCGATGGATCGGGCAGTGCGGATTACCGGGATCACAGTTGTACCAACACCCCGCAATCCTTTCTATGGAAGGAAGAATGTTCTTCATAGCCCTAACAACTGTAGTCTTGCCTGTGCCACGAAGACCTTCCACATGAACGTGAATCGGAGTACCTGCAAGAAGAGACAGGACAGACATTTCCAAGGCGTCAACTAACGGTTGATTGCCTTCATGCACTATAAGGTCATGATATCTTTTCAATATGGGCACCTCCAAAGTGTAACGCGGCATCTGTAGACAGGTACTGATATTATGGCCTTGCCGTAATCAGCGCATACCGCGAAACAAGTGCCCTCATTTCCCAAAGATGTAACTTATCTACCGATTCAAGCATTGCAAGGAAGCTTCAGGTTATCCTGATTATGTATCCACTTGTATGCCAAGTTTTTTCAAGCGGTATTGAAGAGTCTGGCGAGGTATTCCGAGGAGGCGGGCAGTTTGAGAAACATTGCCACAGGATTCAGCAAAAGCCCTGCGGATAAGGGCGTTTTCCAATTCTCGGACAGTTTCACGGAAATCGCCTGTTAATTCTATCTCCTGAATAACATCATTGAGTTGATGAGGCAAACTCCCAGGAAGAGATGGCGACTTCCTTAAATGATCCGGAAGGTGCTCCGAAAGAATCATGTCCCCGTCCAGCATGTGCATGGCGCCTTCAATTGTATGCTCCAATTCACGGACATTGCCTGGCCAATCATAGGAAAGGAATACTTGGAAGACTTCTCTCGAGACACCCTTAACATTCATCATTAGCTGACTGTTGAATCTGTCAATGAAATGCCTTATTAAGAGAGGTATGTCATCGCGTCTTTCCCTGAGCGGTGGGATTTCTAAACAGATGACGTTTAACCTATAATACAAATCATTCCGCAGCAACCCCAGGGAAACCGCTTCCTCAGGCCTCCGAGTCATAGCTGCGACAACCCGCACATCCACTTGGCGTTCATTTATGTCGCCTACACGGCGCAAACGTTTCTCTGAAAGAACCCTCAGTAATTTCGCTTGCAGGCTGGAAGGCATGGAATCAATTTCATCAAGGAAAATCGTGCCTGAATCAGCCAGCTCAAAAAGGCCGGGTCGGTCATAAGCGCCTGTAAACCCGCCTTTTGTCGTTCCAAAGAGTATCCCCTCAAGCAACCCCTCAGGAAGAGCAGCACAATTCTGCGCGATAAACGGCCCCTTTCCCCGCGGGCCTGCATTATGAATCGCTTGCACAAACAGCTCTTTCCCGGTTCCCGTTTCACCGTAAACCAGCACAGCCGACGTGCTTCCTGCAGCCCTTTGGGCTTTTCGCTTCAGGTCCAGTATACATTCGCTCTCGCCTATTATGTCTCTGAACGTGTAACGGGCGCGATTTGAACCTATATCCCTTCTGCCTTCGCGCTTAGCGAACAACTCCATCTGAAGGTCAACAATACGATGAGCCATCTCCTGTATGAGTGTTATATCACGGGAAACTTCCACAGCCCCGATAAGCCTGCCTCCGACTGTCACAGGCAGAGTGGAGTTTACTGTGGTTATCGTATCCCCTTTGTAATTCATGAAGGTTTGCTCCCTGTTAGACACAGGGTGTCCGGTTTTGAGCACTTGAAGCAGGGTGCTGGTTTCTCGGCACAAAGACGGAAACACCTCGAGCACATGTTTACCAACCACTTCATCAGGTTTTAGGTTGTCGAGGGTTGCAGCTGCCCTGTTGTAAAAAACGGTTATGCCGTTTTTGTCTACTACTTGAATCCCTTCATCTATGGAATCAAGGATCAGATGGAAGTTTTGAAGGAGTTCATCGGAGTCGTTTTCCATATTGAGATTGGAAGGTTCCGGGCCCATCACACCCATAATTATCACCCCTTGGGCGCAACCGCTGATCTTTGGGCATCGTACCTATAATCTTCTGGACGAATCCCCGCTTTCCTTCAATGCGTTATCCCGGTTTTTTGGTATGTTGAAATCGGACAGGAAGAGTTCGGCGACTGATTATCGAGAGCAAACTCCACAAGCAAGGCGATAAGGTCGGAAAACTCAATTCCTGCAGCCTTGGCAGCATCAGGGACCAGGCTCGTCTGGGTCATACCTGGGATTGTGTTGACCTCCAAAATGTAGACCTCGTCTTCAGGCGTAACAATAAAGTCAGATCGTGAAATATGACGACACCCTAGAGCTCTGTGAGCCTTTATCGCCGCATCCTGGGCTGCCTTATAAGCATGCTTACTAATCTCAGCAGGTATGATGTGCTCACTCATGCCCGGAGTGTACTTGGCTTCATAGTCATAGAGGCCTGTGACAGACCGGATTTCAATTACCGGCAATGCTTGGGGTTCAGTGTCGCCTAATACGCCGACTGTAATCTCTGTGCCGGATATATATTCTTCAACTAAGACCTCGTCATCGTACTTTGATGCTTCAATGACTGCGTTTTCCAGATCTTGCAAGGAGCGAACTACGGTTAATCCTATGGTGGAACCCTGCTTATTGGGTTTTACTACCAATGGATAGGTGAAGTTTTTGGTTATTTGTTCTATTATAGTCTGAAGCCCGGGTTGCTTCAGCGCATACCTGGATACCAGGATATCCTTTGGACAGAGAAGGCCTTCAAGCCGGAACAATTTCTTTGAAATTGCTTTGTTCATAGCCAATGCGCTGGCGAGGACCCCGGATCCCACATACGGGAGGTCCAGTATGTCAAGAAGACCTTGAAGGCACCCGTCTTCCCCATACTTCCCATGGAGTGCGATAAAGACTACGTCAGGCCTGGCTTCCTTCAGAGAAGTTACAAGATTGTCATCAAGGTCAAGAGCTGTGACGCTGAAGCCCTTTTCGACCAAGGCGCGAGTGACCTGCCGCCCTGTAAGTAATGATACTTCTCTCTCTGCAGATTTTCCACCGTAAATTAGTGCAACCCTTTTCTTCATAGTGTCCTCCATCCTCCGGCAATGCCGGCACAGCGGCCTGTTAAGATTGCCTCCGCTCGTTTCCTAATATGGCATCTGGAATCATAGTTGATAGAAGAGCGGTGCCATGACCCGCGCTGCAATAACTGAAACGAGAAGAACATATATAAGTGTCGTGGCGATGACAATGCGTATAGCGAGAGATGTCACATCGTTCTGAATCGCTCCGCATCGCCTGGCAGAAATCACCCAGGCCATCTCAAATATTATCACAAGCGACAAAATGGCTGCACACTTCACTATCGAAGCGAGGCCCACAAAATACACCCCCGGACAGAAAAAGACTCTTAATATTCTATGTTTCTTGCCGGGGATTTGAGATTAAAATCTAAACCCAAAGCATTCAGTTTGAGCCTTCAATCCATCCCGTCTGAAAACTTGATGTCCCATGACTTGAGCTGTTCTATTAAGTCATACTTGGTAAGATCGAGATGAATCGGGGTAATGGAAATCATGTTGTGCCTGACAGCTGTAGAATCGATATCGAGAGCACCGTCGCAATCTTCCACATTGCCTGCCATCCAGTAATATGTCCTACCTCTCGGATCAACTCGCCTGTCAAAGACGTCTTTCCATACCCTCGCGCCTAGCTTTGTAATTGACACGCCGGCCAAATCCCGCCTCTCCACAGACGGAATATTGACGTTCAGAAGCGTCTTAGGAGGCAGCCCGTTTTCAGCCACTCGTAAGACGAGTTGTCTTCCGAACTCTGCTGCCATAGAGTAGTTGCAATTCTCAAATGCTGCCACAGATATGGCCACAGAAGGAATTCCGTATATCGCACCTTCAATGGCAGCTGAGACAGTGCCGGAGTATAAGACGTCAGTCCCTAGGTTAGGTCCGCGATTGATACCGGAAACCACCATATCAGGCTTCCATTCCAAGAGGTCCTCAATAGCCAACTTGACACAATCTGAAGGAGTGCCATCAACAGCCCATGCTTGGATCCGGGGGTCAGAGAAGTCGATTCTTTCTATCCTGAGCGGCCTAAGCACAGTAATAGCATGCCCGGTGGCGCTTCTTTCTCTGTCTGGGGCCACTACGCTGACTTCACCGAGTTTTGCGAGATCCGCAGCCAGTATCCGTATCCCGTCAGCTAAGATTCCGTCATCGTTGGTGACCAATATTCGCATGAAGAAGGCTCACTCCTCATAACCTACATGAATTACTCCGTCGACTTCAATGATTTCATCCAGCAATCTGTCCTTGGGCACCGAGAATGGCACTTCAAGGCTAAGATGAATAGCAGCTTCATGCCCTTTCCCCACGGTTTCCATATCTACTTCTTTAATACTGACACCGTATCTACCTAACACCGATGCTATAGCACCTAACTGTCCCGGCCTGTCGCTTACCTGAACGAAAAGAGTGTCACGTTTTGACAGCATAAACCTTCGTTCAAAACGATCAAATACCACAAGCACCACAACAACAAGGCCGGTAGTCACTGCTCCTGAAACGTAGAATCCTGTACCGACAGCCAGTCCTATCCCTGCCACAACCCAAAGACTCGCTGCGGTGGTCAATCCTTTAATCGTTGCGCCTTCCCGAAGAATGGTGCCTGCCCCGAGAAAACCTATTCCGCTAATGACTTGAGCTGCGATTCGTCCCGGATCGTACCCTGATTTGCCTGAAAACTCCAAGAAAGCATATTGAGAAATTATCATTGCTAGGGCTGACCCAATACATACAAGAATATGAGTTCTAAAGCCTGCAGGTCGTTTATGGCTTTCTCTTTCAAGTCCAATCAGTCCACCGAACATAGTAGCGACAATAAGTCTCAAAACTACCTCGCCCTGGGAGATCACGCGTTTCCCTCCCTATCACTAGCATCCTCAGGTATTATAGACTAAATTCAATTATAACATAAAGATCAGACCGGAAGCCGAAGTACATGTGAGACAATGAGAGATGCCATCTGACTCTGTCAACTGCTTGCCTTTCGAGTGGGTTTTTCCCGTAAGGCCAAGACGCGGCGGGATACTTGACGTACAAGGACTTGTATCTCGTCCAAGGCTTCTAATACCGGTTTTTGAGACTCATCTCCGCATAACTCTTTTATGGCTTCCAATGCATAAGACCTAAGGTCTTCGTTCTCAAGGCATATTCTCACCAAAGGCTCAACTGCCCGTTCATCGCCTAACGCTCTCAGCGCCTGTATGGCGCCATAGCGAACATCAGTGGACTCGTCACCTAAAGCGGCAATTAGACGGCTTAAGACCTTAATATCGCCGATTTTCCTGAGCGCTTCAACTGCCTCGTATCTGACTGCAGGATCAGGATCACTCAATAGCGCAGACAAGCGAGGCACGGATTTCTTATGCTTGAGTTCTCCTAAGAGCTTTGCTGCTCTGCGCCGGGTATTTCTATCAGGCATGTCAAGTGCGCAGCTGACAACTTCGACCACTTCCGCCTTGGGAAATTTCATTATCGCCCTGGTAATATTATAAGCGACATACGGATTCTCTTCCTTAAGCGCTTTCACAAGATGCTCTAATGAAGCACTGTCGCCGATTTCCCCAAGCGCTTCTGAGGCCCAGCTTCTAACTGAATCGTCCTCGTCCTCGAGGGCACGAATCAAAACGCATACAGCTTTCTTATCAGGTAGTTTGCTAAGGCCATAGGCTGCTCCACGCCTTGCGAAAACATCCCCTTCCTCAAGCGCCTGTATTAAGAGATCTACAATTTCCGCCCTTACGCTCAGAACTTCAGCCCTGGTCAGTTCCTGCGTATCACTGTCAAGCTTGGATAAATCTCCTTCAAGTTGAGATAGCTGATGAATTAGGATATCAATCTTGTCGATACCATCGACCATACAAAATCCCCCCATCCCCTGGCAGCAACCTGGTTTCATAGCGCATTCCGCTACCCGAGAATCACCGTAAAGGGGACGATGCGCCGCGCTCTTAAGTACAGCCCGGCGATAGCACGTTAACTGTTCGACACCGACGGATCTATTCCTCCCGCCTTAGTGTCGGTCAACCAATCTTTTTATGTTATATCTAGGCACTCCTCATTCCACAATGAGGGCACACTTCGGCGTCAAGTTCCATGAGATCATGGCACTTCAAGCATTCTTTCTTTACAGGCTTTCCACAATGGGGGCAAAAGGCCAGGTTATGGATGTACTTCTTGGAACAGTGGGGACATATGAGAAGCTTTCCACGAGGGCGTATGAAAAAATATGCAGCTACCACAAGCAATGTCCCGAAAACGCCTACTGTCAGGGCTGAGAAAACACAGGCTACCGCCCAAATCACGGGGTTGTAATCCCGACCGCGGGCATCCCGAAAAATCAACCAAGCAGACACTGCTCCGACTGCTATCGTTCCTAGCAGGATAGGCCAATTCATTCCACTGGATTCCATATTCTCTCCGCTGGAAAGACGTATCTTGACACGCCTATAATTCCAGCTCCCTCCCTATAGTATCATGTTTTTACACTGAGTCCGGCCGCAGGTTTCACTAATCCTTAATATATTCAAATCTGAGTCCGGTTTCCGGAACAGGCGTTCTGAGCATCAAGTCTTCCACAGCCTTCTTAGGATCCGCCCCTTCAAAGAGGACACTGTACAATTTGGAGGCAATAGGCATCTCCACATTGAAACGTTTCGACAAAGCCACTGCAGTCTTGGTAGTGGTAATACCCTCCACCACCATATTTGTGGAACCTATGATCTCATCAAGGCTCTTGCCTCTGCCTATTGCCATTCCTGCTCTCCTGTTCCTCGATAACATGCTCGTACACGTGACAACTATATCACCCATCCCTGAAAGGCCTGCAAAGGTCATGGGACTAGCTCCGAGAGCTGCGCCCAGCCTTGTAATCTCCGCAATACCCCTGGTCATAAGTGCAGCGCGCGTATTATCGCCGAATCCGAGCCCGTCAGAAACCCCGGTGCCTAAAGCAATTACGTTCTTTAGGGCGCCACCTAGCTCCACCCCGATGATATCGCTGCTGGTATAAACCCGGAGAGCCGAACACATCAGGGCCTCTTGAGCCAACTTGGCAACAGCAATATTAGAAGATGCAGCAACAATTGCAGTGGGAACTCTGCGAGCGACTTCTTCCGCATGGCTCGGACCTGAAATAACACCTATGTTAGCGGCAAGTTCACAAGGGAGTTCTTGTGTTATTACTTCTGACATTCGCATCAAAGTTCCTTCTTCAATACCTTTGGCTGCATGAATTAGAACATGTTCTTCTGAAAGATACGGCCGGGCCTTCCGAATCACACTCCGCATGTGTTGAGCAGGTACCGGTATCAGGAGAATCCGGTTCATCCGGATGACTTTTTCCATGTCACAAGTAGCGAGGACTGTCTCCGGCATGAAGACGCCTTCCAAAAACGTGCTATTTGTACGGAATGTCCTTATTTCATCAGCTACTTCTTGTTCCCGAACCCACAAGTCCACAGTATAGCCTTCCTGAGCCAACAACACAGCCAGGGCTGTTCCCCAGCCTCCTGCGCCGATAATTCCCAGTCTCACTCAGCTTTCTCTCCTAACTTTCGTTCTGTGCCGGATATAAGTCTCTTGATATTTGAATGGTGTTTTATTATAGCTAATCCACCTGCACCGGCGGCAAGGACCACGTATTCAGTGGGGTAGTGTAGCCCATAGGCAGCAACAGGGGCAAGGCCTGCCACAATAACCGACCCAAGAGATACATACCTTGTAAGCAATACCACGACCAGCCAAACCGGCGCTAAGACTGCCGCAACCATAGGCATGGCAGCAATTACGATTCCGCTTCCGACTCCGATGCCTTTCCCGCCCCTAAATCTCAAGAATACCGAGTATGCACTACCTATTGCAGCTGCCATCCCACACAATGCAACGCCATGCGTCCCGTAAGCCAGGATACCCAAATACACACTTAGGGCGCCTTTAGCAAGATCACAACCTAGAACAACGAGCGCCGGGCCCCATCCCAATACCCTAAGGACGTTAGTAGCGCCGATATTGCCACTGCCCTTAGTCTGTACGTCAACGCCTTTCCACAGCTTGCCTACAACGTACCCGGAAGGAATAGATCCTAAGATATAACTGAAACCTATAGCCATAAGAAGCCATACATATTTCATGGTTTCTCCTCCGTTCCTGTCTATCCTCTTTTCCTGAGCAAGAATCTCATGGGAACCCCTTCAAAATCAAACGATTGCCTCAAGGTATTCTCCAGGTAACGTCTATAGGAGAAATTCATGAGATCAGGATAATTCATAAACAGAGCAAAAGACGGCGGACGTGTTGATACCTGTGTCCCATAGTATATCTTCAGCTGTCTGCCTTTGTCATGGGGAGGCGTCACCCTAAACTGAGCTTCCTTCAGTACATCATTTAAGACCGGGGTCGCAATCCGTCTTCTATGATTTTCGGCTACTTTCTCCGTAACCGTCATTAACATAGAAATCCCTTGGTTCTTTAGGGCGGACACGAACAAGAGAGGCGCATAGGATATAAACGCCATTTCGTTCCTTGTGCGCTGCTCGAAATGGGCCTTCCCTTGTCTGCCTCCTGTGATGAGATCGCACTTATTGGCTACAATGATCATGCCTTGACCTGCTTCTTCCACATATCCGGCAATTCTTGCATCTTGCGAGGCAGGCATTTCCGAAGCATCCAAAACGATGAAAGCTACATCACACCTATCGGCTGCCCGAAGCGCGCGAAATACGCTGTAACGTTCCACCGGATCGCGAATCTTTGCCATCCGTCTAATCCCGGCGGTATCGATTATCACAAAGCGCTTGTCGTTCCACACGAAAGGGGTGTCCAGAGCGTCCCGGGTTGCACCGGGTATCGGGGTTACGATAGATCGCTCTTCCCCTAGGATACAGTTCACCAAAGACGATTTGCCCGCATTGGGACGGCCAAGGACCGCCAGTTTTATTACGTCATCCTCGATATCTCGTTCTCCGGGCTGAACAGGGGTATCAGGCAAGAGTTCCAGGGTTTTGTCAAGAAGATCCCCGATACCGATTCCGTGGGTCGCGGAAATAGGATGGGGCGGACCGAGGCCTAAGGCGTAAAACTCTACGTGGTGATCGTAACGACGGCCTTCTGCCTTGTTGGCGACAACTATCACCTTGCGTCCGGATTTCCTTAGAATGTCGGCGACATCATAATCATGTGGCATCAGGCCTGAAGCTGTATCCACCACAAACCAAACCACATCGGCTTCACGGATTGCCATGTTAGTCTGGGAAATTATCATCTCTTCCATTGAAGAGGATGCGGGCCCTGCATGAATACCGCCTGTATCCACAAGTGTGAAGGTCTTTCCGTTCCACTCAGTGTGGGCGTAAACCCTGTCCCTTGTGACCCCGGGGGTTTCTTCGACAATAGCATGGCGCACGCCGAGGATCCTGTTAAACAGTGCAGATTTGCCTACGTTAGGTCTGCCCACAATAGCCACTATGGGGTCATACATGAAAGGTCACCCCTATTGCACAGACTTTACCGGGTTTATAGAGAGCCTGCGTATATGTACAGACACTTGAGTATTCCATAAAATAGTATTGTGACGACAAGAGGAGGGACTAGCCCTCCTCCCCACAGATTACAGCAACACCCGCAAAGTCCGGATACAATTCATCTTTTCTCATGACAGAGACTGCCTTAGCGCAACAATTCAGTAAACTATGCTGTAAATAGCGTCTTCCAGTTCTTTGTCGTTAATCTTAATCTGCGCTGCATCCTTCAGTTCCATGAGCACTGTCGAAGTGGGCTTTGCCTTCTGTCTCTTGACTTGTTTTACAACATCGTCACGGACTTCGTCAAAAGGCAGGAGCCTCTCGGGTTTCTTGTCTTCCACTCTGATTATATGATAGCCGAACATAGACTTTACAGGGGGACTGGTCTCACCGATACCAAGGCTGAAGGCAGCTTCCTCAAATGTGGGATCCATCATGCCTCTTCCAAAGAATCCAAGGTCACCGCCTTTATCTTTCGAGCCCGGATCCGTTGACTTCTCTTTAGCGATTTCCGCGAAATCTTCGCCTGTCTCGAGTTGTTTTAGAATATTCTCTGCAGTCTCTTCATCCTCCACTAGAATATGCCTGGCTTTGACCTGCTCAGGTTCGGTATACCGATCCTTGTTCTCATCGTAATAGGCTCTTAGCTCTTCCTCTTCCACTGTCACGTCTTTTGTTGCTATGCGTTCAAGCAATAATGTAATTCTAATCTGTCCTTTGAGATCGTCAAGAGTCATTCCGTACATGGACAAGGCTTGTTCAAGGCCAACTAAGGAACCAAACTGACCGGCCAGGTTGTCCATTTCGGATTCAACGTCTTCATCGGTGACTGTGATATCATGCTGTTTGGCCTCTTGTCTGATGAGTTCTTCCCTCAATAAGCCGGCAAGCATCTGGTTGCCGCTTTGCTTCTTCAGGGCGTCATTAAACTGCTTCCATGTGATGTTCGTTGAGTTTACTCTGGCAACGGCTTTCAGGTCATTATAAGTCCACAAGGCGCCAATTGCAATAATGCCTACAACTACAATAATAATGATTGCTCTAAGCGAGCTTTTGCTCTTCACCCTTGGTTCCTCCCTTTTCACGCGCTGCACAAGAACGGATTTAGTGTACCATACTGAATATCCAGTGTCAACTCAGTCAGAGGCGGAGTGTCGTCGGCCTGTGATAATGTCACCCTATAAGCGGTCTGAGAAAATGTCACCCCCCCTGCGGGAATACGACTGGATCCGGAAGGATCTAGGAGCACCCTCCCCAGCCCCGGGGCTGAGGAGGGTAG
>Ga0208198_1000207_pt1 | contig 71677 bp, 49 predicted proteins | sample AD_JPNTR2_MetaG_FD_184446 | JGI IMG/M metagenome (GOLD analysis project Ga0208198, IMG submission 184446) | Active sludge microbial communities of municipal wastewater-treating anaerobic digesters from Japan - AD_JPNTR2_MetaG (SPAdes) (version 2) | ecosystem: Engineered > Bioreactor > Anaerobic...
CACTCAACTTGCTGGCAATACGTTTGGCAGCAGCGTCATCCAGGTTCAGGATGTACTTGGGGGCGTGGATACTATCGTATACATTCACATAGATGCCCGGCCCGAAGAAGGTCCCCTGACCAATGATTGCCAATGGTGGGTAAGGGAAAAGCAGCGGATATACCATGACAATCAGCAGCATGACAACGAAAATGCAGAACCCTGAGACAAATTTGCCGGAATGAAAAACCTGGCGCAGTGTGTGTTTCATGGCAATGGCTCCCTTTACCCCGCCTGTGCCGCTTTGATACGCGGGTCAATGACACCGTAAAGGATTTCGATGAGGAAGTTAGCGGCCAATACCATCACGGTGATGATCAGGGTCGAGGCTGAAATCAGTGGATAATCCTGTCCCATCACGCCGTTCAAAAGCGTGTACCCCAATCCGGGATAACTGAACACGATCTCTGCCACCAAGGCGCCACCGACCATCGTCCCAATGGACAACGCCAGACCGGTAATCTGCGGCAGCATGGCGTTTCTAAACACATAGCCGACGATCTTGCGGTCTTTGATCCCCATGAACCGGGCGAACTTCACGTAGTCCGCATTCAGCTCGTAGATGGCCATCGAGCGCATCCCAATGGCCTGCCCGCCGATGGCAATCAATACGATGGACCAGAAGGGTAGTTGGTAATGCCGAATCACCGAGATAAAGAATTTCCAGCTGAAACTGGGGATCAGATCAAAGCCGTACCCGCCCGATGTAGGGAACCATTCCAGCGTCACCCCGAAGATCACCAGCAGGATGATCGCCATTCCAAAAGCAGGGAAATTGCTGACAAAAATGCTGATAGGCATGAGCACTTTGTCGAAGCCCCCTTTGAGGTAGGCCGCCAGAGCGCCCAACAAGTTCCCAATGACCCAGCCGACGATGATCGCCGGGAATTGTAATCCTATCGTCCACCAGATAGCGGATTTGAGGGTATCCGCCACCGTGCGGGGGTATTGGCTGAACGAAAAGCCAAAATCGCCTCGCAGCACGTTCCGCATGTAGATGAAAAACTGGTCCAATAAGGGCTTGTTCGTGCCGAAAAGGTCCGCGTATTGCTGATAGATGGCCTGGACTCCCGTGGCGTCGCTCATGCCCTGGGCCAGCCTGGAGACAATGGCGGCCACCGGGTCGCCCGGCATCAAGCGGGGGAGGATGAAATTCAGGATAAACGCGAAAACAAACGTGATCAGGAACCACCCCAGCTTGTTGAGAAAATACTTCCAGTATCCTTTCACTGCAATACCTCCCTGGTAAATGAAATCACCGCTATATGCCAGGTGGACGCTTTCCCATCCAGGTCTTGCCGGCAACCAACATCATGAGCGAGCAAGGGTAGTCATGGGAAGTGTCGAGTTCCTAACGCTATGGCCTGTTGAAGGGGGGGAGTTGTGTACAGGCCAGGCCTGCACACAACTCCCTTCTTACTCACTCCGTCTTCAGTAACCGACTTGCTCAGGCCAAGTAGCAGCTACGGATTGACGAGCGTGATGTTATAGAGACAAGCAATGCTCCAGCCATCCGTGCAGTCAAGCGGCGGGATAGGGGGATCAGAGCCGTCATCCTGATGCGGGAAGTTCGTCCAAACCGTCTCGTTCACGGTGTGGAACGACTGCGGCCGGTACATGAGCGTGAAGGAAGGCACATCGGTCAGGTAAATCTTCACCAGTTCGGTGTACATTTCCTTCAGCTTGGCAGGATCGGTCTCGCGCGGAATGGCCTTGATCAGCTCATCCACCCGGGGATTGCTGTACTGACCCCAGTTACCGCTCCAGTTGCTCGCCTGACCAATCCATTCGGAGCTGAGCAGCCCACGGATGCGGCCCCACGGCATGGTCGGGCCAGCGCCGGCGCTCCACATCATGAAGATGTCGTACCCTTCGGGCAGCGGTGCATCCGACTTGGTGACGACGGTCTGATACACGGACCACTCAGGATAGTTGGTGGTGATGTCAATGCCGATCTTCTTGCCGGCGGCTGCCACCACCTCGATCGCGGCCTGCCAGTCAGACCAACCGTTCGGGCAGGTGGCCACGTAGCTGAGCTTCTTGCCGTTGTACTCACGCCATCCGTCGCCGTTGCTGTCCACGATGCCAGCCTCGTCGAGCAGTTTGTTCGCGCCCTCGATGTCGTTGCCGGCCCACTGCAGGTCCTTGACGGCCTCGTGATCGTACATTGCCTGCTCACCGGGGGTCGGGTTCATGAGCGAGCGCGGGACCTGCTGGAAGGTCGCCGATTGATTGGTCATCGCGTTGGCGATGATGGTGTCGTAATCCACCGCGATGGCGATGGCCTTGCGCACGGCCACCTGATCCAGCCCATAGGAATTCAAGTTGTAGAAGGCAGTGGGAAGGCTGGCGCCGATGCCGTAGGGAGGCTCAGGCAGGTAAGTGGAGATGGGCAGGCCATAGTTCTCCCACAGCAAGTTGACATTGGCGTTGAACTGCTGACTGACGTCCACCTCGCCCTTGGCCAAAGCCACGGAACCGGCCGCGTTGTCCTTGAAGATCACATGCGCCAGGTACTTCGGCGCGGGCAGCTTGCCCCACATGGAGGGATCCTGACCCCAGTAGTTATCATCCCGCACGAGGACTACCTTCGTGTCATCGGCGAAATACTTGTGATAGGGGCCGGAGTACACGACGTCCTCCGCGGGGTCCGCCATCAACTTGGTGGCGTCATAACCGGAGCGCTCCTCCAGCTTCTGGGTCCAGGCCTTCTGCATGACGTAGTTGCTGCTCACGAAAGCGCTCACCGCCAGAGGATTGACGGCCTTCCCATCTTCCGCCAGCTTGGCCTTGATCACCACGGTCCGATCGTCCTTGGCCACGATGTCCTCAATGTAGTCCTTGTTGCCGGCGCCGGTCGGGGTGTTGTACTTGACGTGAGTGGCCCAGGTGTAAGCCACGTCCTCCGCCGTCACGGGGGTGCCGTCGCTCCACTTGGCCGCCGGCTTGATCTTGAAGGTGATCTCCGTCATATCGGCGTTCCATGACCAGGGGCCATCCGCCAGGAGCGGGTACTGTTTACCGTCGAGCATGTTGTACAGATACGGGGTCTCGAACATGGTAACGCGCGCGTTATCGCCCGCGGCGAGTGCCATCGCGTTGTTCATGCTGCTGGAATACGGATTCCAGCCCACGACCGGGCCCCACTGTTGACCATTGAAGTAGAGAGTCTCCTTGCGGGGCAATGCGTTAGGATCTGATTCAGGGGTCACTAAGACCTCTTTGGTCACGACGACCTCTTTGGTGACCTCAACGGTTTTCACCACCTCAACGGTCTCGCGAATCACCTCTGGCGTCGGCGTGCCGCAGGCGCTGAGCAACATGGCGAGAACCATCAGGATGTTGAAAGCAATGGCATAGCGTTTCATGTCAAACATCTCCTTCCTTTTGAGCATGTGAGATAGAATTTACAGCTGGAATCTTAGTTACACAAGCATAGCACCAAATTGATACGATGGCAACCTCCTTTCAGGGTATGAAACACTCCAGACATGACAGCCAATCTGCTTAAAGCGCCTCTACCTGGGGTTTTAGTCGCGCCACAGATTCACGCACCACCAGCTCCGTCTGAAGCATGATGGTCACCGCCGGCATCGCGGGATTGCGCGCCCGTTCCAGCAATTGACGGACCCCCAGGCGTCCCATCAATACCTTATCCACGTGCATCGTAGTCAGGGCCGGACTGACCTCATGGATCAAGGCCAGGTCATCGAACCCCATTACCGAAAGATCCTCAGGCACGCGCCGACCCAGATCCCGCGCCGCTTTAAGCACCCCCAACGCCGTGTCGTCATTGCAGGCGAAAATCGCGGTGATGACGGGAGCACGCTGCAGCAGCCGTAAGGTCGCCTCGTAGCCCGGGGCGCGACCGATCGGTGAATCTTCGATGAACGAGTCGGGGATGCCCGCCCGGCGCAACGCCTCGAGGTAGCCCGCACGACGCTCGCGGATGCTCGGATAGGCCTCTGCCGTGCTGCCGATCAGGCCGATGCACCGATGCCCATTCCCAATCAAATAGCGGGTGGCGGCCAGAGCGCCGGAGAAATTGTCCGTCAGCACCCGGTCGCAAACCTGAGCGCCGGTCGTGTAGGCATCAAGCATGACGATGGGGATACTGCGCTGACGGCGGATGGCGTCAAGAGCCGTTTCGATCAATGTGCCACACAGCAACAGGCCATCAATGCGATCTTCACTCAGCATAATCGGCCATTGGACAGGGCGATTCTGCGCATCTACTTCGATGTTGGAATACATCAGATGCAGGCCCCGCTCGCGGCACTCAGCCTCAACTCCCGATTGCACGTAGGCATAGAAGTGATTGACCGGCTCGCGGTCGTCCGCATCGTGTTTCAGCAGCAGCCCCACGACGGCGATGGGAGTTTCTTGCGGCAGCCCCAGCGTCTTGACCGGATACCCCAAGGCGGTCGCGGCTTCCAGGACGCGCAACCGCGTCTCCTGCGCGACGCCGGGGCGGTTATTGAGGGCTTGGGAAGCGGTTCCAATCGAAACTCCGGCTGATTCTGCAACTTCACGCAACGTTACCGACACAGGGCACTCCTGTCATCTCTGCAGGGAAAAATTCAGCGCGAGTCGTTCACCAGTTCATTCGAAAGTTTAGTGAACATTTTCATTTTATACCAAAGTGCACCCGAATGCGCGCAGACATAGTGCAGAGTTAGTGCAAACATCGTGCAACAACGGATTGGCCTTTTTGGCATAAACCGGATATAATAGAAAGCCAACGGATGAACATTTTGGGCGCACGCGGCGTTCTCGACGCTTAAATTCGGAGCCTGGCGTCAGTTCCCAGGATATTTTTCGAAGGTGATGCGGGTGGACACTAGAATTTGGGATGACAAACACCTCAAAGCCCTGTTGCGACTGCCACGGTACCCCCTTACCCTGATCGAGGAGGAGCCGTGGCATTCCTGGATCGAGCAGCAGGGCGGCGTACACGCGGTCCATGAATACCTCAAAACCAGTTTTTTGCCGCCGCACGAACAGGAACTCCTTACGCTTGTCCTGAGCCATCCCGGCGCCTCGGTCCAGTTCTATTGCGAGCGGTTGTGCATCAGCCGCCGGACTTATGCCAACTACCTGAACAGCCTGTGTGCGACGTTGCTGCTCCATTTGAACGCCCGATCCGCGATGCCGGCAAAAGTCGTGGAGGCTAAAATCCACCGTGGGAGCGTTCCCGCTCCGGTAACAGCGCTGATCGGAGCGGAAGAAGCCTTGAGTGCGATACTCACGCTTGTGGAGCGGCCGGCCGTGCGTTGCATCACCCTCGTCGGACCCGGCGGTGTGGGGAAGACCCGCCTGGCCCTCGAGGTCGCGACCCTCGTGCAGGCGCAGTTCGCCCATGGCGCCTGCTTTATCCCTCTGGACACGGTCTCCGACCCGGCATTGTTGAGCGCGACCCTCATCCGCGTGCTCAATGTGCAGCCTGCCGGCGCTGAACCGCCATTGGAGGCACTCAAGACTTATTTGCAGTCCAAACAGCTGCTGTTGATCCTCGACAATCTCGAACATCTCTCCGGCGTGGGAGCGGTTGCAAGCGCACTCTTGCACGCGGCGCCGGGCCTGAAAATCCTCGGCACCAGCCGGGAACGACTGAACATTTACGGCGAATATTGTTTCGTCGTGGAACCGCTCCCAGTCCCACACGCGGGCGCGACGCCTGAAGCCTTGAACGCTTCACCGGCCATACAGCTTTTCGTCGAACGCGCGCGCGCCGTGCGACAGGACTTTGCCCTCACGACAGAAAACGCCGCGACCGTCATGCAAATCTGCCAGCGTCTCGATGGCCTGCCTCTCGCTATGGAACTCGCGGCAGCCCGTCTCAAGGCTTGTTCCCCCAACCAGCTGCTCGAACAGCTGGAGACCAACCTGATCGCCTTGCGCCATCCCCATGAGGATCGCCCGGCCCGCCATCAGAGCCTGTGGAACGTGATCGAATGGAGCTATCGGCTGCTCGCCCCCCGCGACCAGTGCCTGTTCCGGCATCTGGCAGTCTTCGATCACAGTTGGGATCTTCAGGCCGCGCAGGCAGTCTGTGAGGACGAGGAAATTCAGGAGGGGCTTGAAGAGCTGGCCGACAAAAGCTTGATCCAGTTTGCCAATGCCGGGGCGGAAGGGCGATTTTACATGCTCAACACCCTGCGAGAATATGCGCTGGAACAACTGCGTCGGGCAGGAGAAGCGGAAGCGGCGAGTCGCCGCCATGCGGAGTACTACCTCGCTCAGGCCGAAAAGGCCGAGACCGTCCTGGGAACGACCGCACATCTAAAATGGGCCGAGTGGCTGCGCCGCGAACACGGCAATCTCCAGACGGCTTTGCGCTGGATGCTGGAGCATGACGAGGCGGCACTGGCCCTGCGTCTGGGAGGCGCCGTCTGGCGCTTCTGGCAGGTGCAAGGCGTGCTGACCGAGGGGCGCTACTGGCTCATGCGCGCGTTGGACGCCGGCGCCGACGCGGAGGCTGAGCACCGCTTGAAGGCGCTTTGGGGCATTGGCTGGCTGGCCGAAAATCAAAGCGACCTGCCGGCAGCTACCGCCTATTTCAAGACGGGGCTGACGCTGGCGCAACAGCTGGAAAAGCCGCGATGGAGCGCGCTGTGTCAGATCGGTTTAGGCGAGATAGCCCGCGCCCAACAGCGCTACGCGGAAGCGACGCAGCTTTTTGAATCCAGCCTGGAGCTCTTCAAAGCGCTCCAGGACCGCGAAGAAATCGCCTGGACCCTGGATCAGCTAGGTCGGCTGGCGCTGGAACTGCAGGATTTTGAGCGCGCCCGGCAGTATGCGGAAAGCAGCCTGGCGCTTTTCCGCGAGCTGGGCCATCACTGGGGGATATCGCATGTGCTGGATCATCTCGGCGACATCGTCTGGAATCAGGGGCAGTATGACCTCGCGGCCCTCTTTTTCGAAGAAGCCCTGCGAGAGGCGGCCATCATGCAAAGCCACTGGCTGACTGCCTGGACGCTCTGCAAGCTCACTTCCGTGAAGCTGGCCCAGGGTCAGCCGGTTCAGGCGCGGACGATGCTGGCCGAGAGCTTACGACTGCACCTTGAGGTGGAAAACACGCTGGGCATCGTCGCCTGCCTGGGGCGTGCGGCGATGGTCGCCGCCGCGCAACAGGCCTGGCGCACGGCAGTGCAACTCTGGGCGGCGACGGAAGCCTTGCATCAGCGGCTGGCTCTGCCACCCCTCACGGCGATCTTCGTGAGCGGGAGGACGCCAGCGTTGGAGGAGGCGCGTGCCCGGTTGGCGCCGGCCGAATTCACCGCGGCGTGGACGCGCGGCCAAATGGCGACGCTGGCCCAAGCCATCCAATGGGCCCAACAGGAGTTGGGCGTGAAGGCGTGAGTCAGCGCGCCCGGTGTCGCAGAGAAAAATGGCTCTGTAGTGGATCCCCCCATGTCCGGCGCAACCGGGCGCACAAAAAAAATTGCCAAAATAGAAAATCTTGAGTCAGTCCCCTCCCCTCTGGAACTCTCGCTGCCGTGAGGACGTTCTAACTACAGGGCGCGGCGTGAGACAGGTCCCGGTTTCTATTCGCCGCGCGCCGTTTACCGATCTCTGCATGGAGGCTCTATTATGAAGAAGACAACACGCTGGAATCGCTTGTTCTGCATCGTCGTCCTGCTGGCGACGCTGGCCGCGTGTACCGGCGCGCCCTCGCCGACGCCGACGCCGCTCCCCACGCCGCCGCCCAAAGCCACCGTCACCCCCTTGCCCCCCAAGCCCGTCGTGCCTTACACGCCCGTCTCCGAAAAGGAGCTCGCCCCGTCCGTGCTCTGGCGCACGCCCCAGCGCGGCGAAAGCCTCGCCCCCGACGCCAGCATCGAATTGGTCTTCGATCAGCCCATGGCCCCCGACAGCGTCCGCCGCGCCCTCACCGTGCAGACGGCGGCCACAGAGCCTGCACCGGTCACCGGCGAGCTGACCTGGCGCGACGAGCGCACCGCCGTCTTCAAACCCGGCAAAGCACTGGCGCGCGACGCGGCCTACGACGTGATCCTCACGCAGGAGGCCACTTCTGCGACGGGCACGCCCCTGCGCGAGCCGCTGGTCTTCCGCTTCGCCACGGCGGGCACGCTGGAGGTGGCCCAGGTCATCCCCGCGCCGGGCACGATGGACACCGAAACTGACATGCCCATCACCGTCATGTTCAACCGTCCCGTAGTGCCGCTCACCAGCCTCAAACAGATGGAAAGCCTGCCCCATCCTCTGCGCATCGAACCCGCCCTCGAGGGTCAGGGCGAATGGCTCAACACGTCCATTTACGTCTTCCATCCCTCCAGCCCCCTGGCAGGCGGCACTGCCTACCATGTCACCGTCGCGGCGGGATTGCAGGACCTCGCCGGCGCGCTGCTCATCGAGGATTACACCTGGAGCTTCAGCACGCAGCCCCCGGAGGTCGTGTGGACTTCCCCCAGGGACGGCGAGACCCTCGTAGACATCCGCCGGCCCATTCGGGTAGAATTCAACCAACCCATCGAAGCCGCTTCCGCACAGCGCGCCTTCTCGCTCAAGGCCGGGAGCCTGATCCGCACCGACGTCGCGGGTGCGTTTGCCGTGGTGGGGAACACCCTCATCTTCACCCCCACCCGTGACCTGAATTTCGACACCGCCTACACCGTAGCGCTGGCCGCCGGCGTGACCGGCGCTTCCGGCGGCGAGGGGATGCGCCAGGCCTACACCTGGCAGTTCACCACCGTCCCGCTGCCCCGCATCGTCTCCACCGCTCCCAAAGATGGCGAACGCAATGTCCCGGCGTACAGCCCCTTCCAGATCATTTTCAACACGCGGATTGACCCCAAGACGGTGATGCCCAATCTCACGGTGACCCCACCCCTTTCGCCCACGCAGGTCTACACCTACTTCTCGGAGTGGGACAACACCTTCACCCTCTACTTCGGCGCGCAAGCCTCGACCGATTACACCGTGGTCGTCGGCGCCGGCATCGCCGATCCTTACGGCAATACAATCCCCCGCGGGACGACGGTCAGCTACCGCACCGCGCCGTTGGAGCCCACGTATCGCCTGTTGACGCCGGATTCTATCGCCACCTACGACGCGGCGCTACCCGCGCAGGTCGCCATCGCGCACCTCAACCTCACGCGGGTGGACCTGGAGCTCTATCGCCTGCCTGCGAGCGTCCTGCAACAATCCTACGGGAACTGGCGCGAGCAACTCCCTGCCGGCGCCGAATTGCTGCGCCAATGGACCAAGACCCTCGAAGCGCCGCTCAATAAACAGAGCTATACCGCGATCGAGCTGACCGAGACCCCGGGCGGCAAGCTCACGCCGGACGTCTACCTGCTGGAGATCAACGCGCCGGAGATGGCAGCCAATGAATGGGCAGCGAACCAGCAACACCTGCTCGTCGTCTCCGATTACAACCTCACGCTGAAGACCGGCCCGGACGAGGCGTTGCTCTGGGCCGTAGACCTGGCAACGGGAGCCCCCGTCCAGGGATTGAACCTGCAGCTGGTGGAAATCGGGGGGCGCAACCTGGGCAGCCTCACCACCGATCAAAAAGGCATCGCCCGCGCGACCCTGCCGCAAAACCGCAGCACGATCCTGGCCCTCAGCGAGCAGCCTTTCGCCGCCATCGCCGAGGGATGGGGGCGGGGCATCAGCCCATGGGATTTCGGCATGGGACAGGGCGTCTGGGAGCAGAAACTCCGCACCCACCTCTACACCGATCGCCCCATCTACCGCCCCGGACAGACGGTCAACTTCAAGGGCGTGCTGCGACTGGAAGATGATGCCGCCTTTACTCTGCCTGGGGCGGGCGCGGTGAAAGTCACCGTGCGTGACGCCGCCTGGCAGGAGCTCTACAACAAGCAGCTGCCCGTGAGTCAGCTCGGCGCCTTCTCCGACTCGCTGGCCCTGGGCGCCAATGCCAGTCTGGGGAATTACGTCATCAGCGTCGAATTCGGCGATCAGCACTACGAGACCTACTTCCAGGTTGCCGCCTACCGCGCGCCGGAGTTCGAGATCGTCGTGGAGCCGGCGGTCGCGGAACTGCGGCGCGGCGAGAGCGCCCAGGCGACCATCACCGCGCGCTACTTCTTCGGCGGGCCGCTGGCGAACACCGCCGTGACCTGGAACGTCGTCGCCGAGCGCTACACCTTCAAGCCGTCATGGGGCGGACGGTACAGCTTCAGCGACGTGGATGATCCCTGGATCTGCTTCGATTGCTGGTGGCGGTGGGAGCCTCAGCCGCCCACGCAAGCCATCCTCAGCGGCAGCGGAGTGACCGACGCCAACGGCGAGCTGCACATCACGCTCGACGGTGCCGCTCTCGACACCGCGCTGCCCTACCTCGCGGCGCGCATCACGCTCGAGGCGACCGCCATCGGGCCCGACAATCAGGCCATCTCCGGGCGGAGCAGCGTCATCGTTCACCCCGGCCCTTACTACATCGGCCTGGCGCCGCGCAGCGCCATCGGCACGGCGGAAAAAGAAACCACCGTGGACCTCGTGGCCGTCAACTGGAAGGGCGAGCGCCTGGCCAATCAGGCCCTCAAAGTGGCGTTCTACCGCCGCGAATGGAAAAACACCTTCATCGCCAACGAGCTGGGCGGCGGATACTGGTCGTGGGAGACGGAGGACATCTTCGTGAGCGAGACCACCGTCACCACCGACGCGCGCGGCGAGGCGCTCGCGAGCTTCATCCCGCCGCAGGGCGGCTCCTACCACGTTATCGCCACACCCGCGAGCCCCACCCCGGAGACCGCGCGCATCCGCTCCTCTATCTTCGTCTGGGTGACGGGGAAAGACGCCGTCAGCTGGCGGCGGGAGAATCACGACCGCATCACCCTCATCAGCGACAAGAGCACCTACCAGGTGGGCGAGACCGCCGAGATCCTGATCCCCTCGCCGTTCACCGGGCCGCACTGGGCGCTCGTCACCGTGGAACGGGCGGGCATCCGCCGCTACGACCTCATCCGCCTGGAGACCAACAGCGCCATCTACCGCCTGCCCATCGAGGAGGGCGACATCCCCAACATCTATGTCTCCGTCGTGCTCGTGCAGGGGCGCAGCGGAGCAGAGGCGCAGGGGGGCAAAGGTGCCGTAGCAGAGTTCAAGATGGGCCTCCTGCCGCTGGATGTGAGCCTCGAGCCGAAGACGCTGACGCTCAGCGTGGAACCTTCGACGCCGCAGGCGCAGCCCGGCGAGGAAGTGACCTACACCCTCACCGCCACCGGCCCCGATGGACGGCCGGTTGCCGGCGCCGAGCTCTCGCTCGACGTGGTGGACAAGGCCGTGCTGAGCCTGCAACCGCGCAGCAGTGACATCCTCAGCGGCTTCTACGCCCGGCGGGCATTGCAGATCAACACCGCCAGCGGCCTGAGCCTTTCCGCCAACCGCTATCTCAAGGAATTGACCGCCGACATGAACCTGGAGTTGACAGCTCAGCAGGAAGTGCGCAACGCGGCGGATGGCATAGGCGGCGGGGGAGAGGAAGGCGTTGCCATGCCGGCGGTGGCTCCGACCATGGCGCTCATGGCAGAAGTAAAAGAGCTGGAAGTCGCCAGCGCCCCCTTCTCCATGGAAGGCATCACCGTCCGCCAGGAGTTCGCGGATACCGCCGCCTGGCAGCCCCTGTTGGTGACCGACAGCGATGGCCGCGCGCGTTTCACGCTCACCCTGCCGGATAATCTCACGACCTGGACCGCGCGCGCCGTGGGGCACACCGCCGCGACCGTGGTGAGCGAGGGGACGGCAGATCTCGTCGTCGCCAAGCCGCTGATGGTCCGCCCGGTCGCCCCGCGCTTCTTTGTGGTGGACGATCGCGCGCAGCTCGCCGCTAACGTGAGCAACAACACGGATCAGCCCCTGCAGGTGGAAGTGGCGCTCAACGCCGAGGGCGTGGGCCTCAGCCAGGAGACGCCCGCCGTGCAGACCGTCACCATCCCCGCCCGCAGCGAGCGCAAGGTGACGTGGTGGGTGCAGGTGAACGATGCTCCCAACGCGCAGCTCACTTTCGCCGCGCGCGCGGGCGACTACACCGACGCGAGCAAGCCCCGGCTCACCACCGGGCCGGATGGCTCGCTGCTGGTGCTGCGCTACACCGCCCCCGACATCGTGGGGACAGCAGGCCAGCTCACCGGGGACGGCAGCGTCGCTGAAGGCGTGGCCCTGCCGCCGCAGTTCGACAACCGGCGTGGGCAGCTCACCGTCCAGCTCGATCCCAGCCTGGCGGCGGGCATGCAAGACGGCCTCACCTACCTGGAGCACTTCGAGTACGAATGTACCGAGCAGACCGTGAGCCGCTTCCTGCCCAACCTGCTCACCTATCGCGCGCTCCAATCGCTGGGCCTGGAGGACGCCGAACTGGAAGCGCGCCTCCCTGCGCTCATTGACGAGGGGCTACAGAAGCTCGCCCAACAACAAAACCCCGACGGCGGTTGGGGCTGGTGGTACGACGCCGAAAGAGGCGAGAGCAACCCGCATGTGAGCGCCTACGTCGTTTTCGCCCTGCTCAAGGCGCGTCAGACCGATGTGCTGGTGGATGAGACGATGCTGCAACGCGGGCTGGACTACCTCACGACGCAGCTTCAAACCATCCGGCAGGTGGAAAATTACCGCGCCGCCAATCAACAGGCGTGGTTGCTCTACGTCCTGGCCGAGGGCAGGCAGGCGCCGCAGGAGCAGCTCGACAATCTCTTCGAGAACCGCGAGAAGCTCAGCCATTACGCTCGCGCCTACCTGGCGCAGGCCCTCTGGCTGCGCAATCCCAACGACGCCCGGCTGCAAACCCTGCTCGCGGACCTGAACAACGCGGCAATCCTCAGCGCGACGGGGGCGCACTGGGAAGAGGCCAACTACGACTGGTGGGCGATGAACACCGACACCCGCTCCACCGCCGTCATCCTTGACACGCTCACCAAGCTGGATCCCGAGAACGCGCTCAATCCCAACATCGTCCGCTGGCTGATGGTCGCACGCCAGGGCGGCATCTGGGAGACGACGCAGGAGACGGCGTGGGCGCTGATCGCCCTCACGGATTGGATGGTGATGACAGGCGAGCTCGACGCCGCCTACGACTACGGCGCCTTCCTCAACGGCGCGGAGCTGGCGACCGCGAGCGCGACCCGCGAGACCGTGCGCCAGAGCACGAAGGTCACCGTCCCCATCGCCGATCTGCTCACCGACACCCTCAACGTGCTGGGCATCGCTCGCACGGCGGGACCGGGGCGGCTCTACTACACCGCGCATCTGGAAGTCTACCAACCCGTCGAGGCACTGGAGCCTGCCGATCGCGGCTTCAGCATCCAACGACGCTACACGCTCGCTTCGTGCGCAGCGGAACAGATCAAGGCTGGCGGCAGCGTGCTGGACTGCCCGGAGGTCCGCGAGGTGAAACTGGGCGACGTGATTCGGGTAGACCTCACCCTCATCACCCCGCACGACCGCTACTACGTGGTGGTGGAAGATCCGCTGCCGGCGGGCGGCGAGGCGGTAGACACCGGCCTGGCGACCACGAGCCTGTTGGCGCTCGAGCCGACCCTGTCGCAACCCAGCTCCCGCTGGTGGTGGTGGTGGAACTGGTATAGTCGCAGCGAGCTACGGGATGAGAAAGTCGTGCTCTTCGCCGATTATCTGAGCGCGGGCACCTACGAGTACAGTTACACCTTCCGCGCCACGTTGCCAGGCGAATACCGCGTGATCCCCACCGTGGCGAAGGAATTCTACTTCCCGGAGGTCTTCGGTCGCAGCGACGGGCGACTGCTGACGATTGGGGAATAAATAAGGCATACGGGGGGGGTGTCGGTGCAGCGTGATTGCAGCGGTGCCCCTCCTTTTTGCATCCGCTGGGCGAGAGAGTTCAGTGGAACGTGCGAACGTGGACACCTGGGCACGTGGGCACGGATTCTATTTGCTGAGGAGTTGCCATGTGCTGGCGCACCACCGGGGACGAAAATTCGACTTGGCTGGGGATGGAATCCCCAGCCTGACACGAGCCAACCGCGCTGAAGCGCGTTGTTGGGAACATAGCAGACCCGGAATTCATTCCGGGGCAGCCTGAGAGCGGCCTAAAGTTCGCGCACCCTTTGCCGCGCAAGTGATTTTTCGCTTTCTCGCTTTTTCGCTTTTTCGCCGATTCGCTGAGGAGGACCCGCAAGCTTTTCAGGCCCCCGCTCAGGGTATATAATCATCGGGCACACATTCCCGTCATGGAAGCCATTTTCACATCCGCCAGGAGGTGCTCTGATGTCCGAAAAACGCGCCAGCTCCTTCAATTACGCCATCGGCATGTTTGGCACATCTATCCCCGTCAACATGCTCAAGACTTTCGCCTTCGCCTACTATGTGCTGGATCGCGGTGTGACGGCTCAGCAATGGGCAATGATGTTGTTCATCTACACGTTCATTGATGCGCTCGATAATCCCATCTACGGCTATCTCTCGGACCGCACGCGCACCCGCTGGGGACGCCGTCGCCCCTGGCTGGCCATCGGTACGCCGCTGCTGGTGCTGACCTTCATCGCGTTCTATAACCTGCCGGACTTCCTCTCCGGCGATTCCATCTTCGCCTATGCGCTGCTCTTTTACATCCTCACCGGCACGCTGGATTCCGTCATCAACGCCAACTATGGCGCGCTATTCCCGGAGCTGTTCCGCGACGACGCCACCCGGGCGAAGACCAATGCCATGCGCCAGGCCTTTCAGCTCGTCGCCATGATCATCAGCATCGCCCTGACCCCCATGGTGACGGAGGCCTTGGGCTACGGCCTGACCGCGTTGCTGTACGGCCTCATCGGCGGCGGGGTGATCCTGTACATGACTTTCACCTGTCCGGAGCGGGAACCGGAACCCGACGAGGCGCGTCCGGCCCTGGGAAAGGCCCTCAAAGACCTCCTGACGAACAAGAAATTCTGGATTGCCGGATTGGCGAACGCTTTCTACAGCGCGGCGATGTCGCTGGTGCTCGCGTCGGTCACCTTCTACGTCCAATACGCCCTGGGGCTGTCCAGTGGGCAATCCACCTTTTTGCTGGCGGCGGTGATGGTTGTAGCGATCGCCGGCGTCTCGCTCTGGGTATGGTTGGTGAAGAGCTTCTCGCTGATCCCTGTCTGGCGCAGTTCGCTGGGGCTGCTCGCGCTCACCTTCATCCCGCTGTATTTTGCCTCGAGCCTGTCTACGGCGGTGATCTTCGCGGCCTTCATCGGGTTGGGCTTCGCGGGGGTCATCACCACCATGGATCTGATCGGCGCGAAAATCATGGACGAGGACACCCAAAAACACGGCCTGCGGCGGGAAGGCATCATCTCCAACGCGCTTGGTTTCATGAACCGCCTCAACGGCCTGTTTACCAGCGCGGCCTATCTCCTGGTGGGACGCCTCTACGGCTTCGAAAGCGGCGCGAACCCCGGCCCGCGCCCCGATGAGGCCGCGCGCTTCTTGCTCACGATCGTCCCGCCAGTGTTGATGGTGATCAGTTTTGCTTTCTCGTGGTTTATTGATTTCAAGCCGACGGCGCCGGCCGAAATCACACCGGCAGTGCCGGAATGAAAGGCGATCACCCCCTGCTGGCTGCCAGACGTGAGGCTTCCCGCACAGGCATGAAAATGTGAGGCGTGACTACGACAACTCTCTACTCACGGCTCACTGATCCCTATTTTCAAAGGAAACGCCATGGAAACGTGCATCCGCATCGAGTATTTCGTCAGCCACGAGCAAGAGGGCCGGTATGTGACGCTCCCCTTCTCCATGCCGCCGGATGTTGAATCGCTCGCGCTCACCTATCGCTATGCCCGCTACGACCGGCGCGAGGCGGATATGCCGCCAGGTGTTTTCACCGCCCGGCGCGAGATCAACATCCTTGACCTGGGACTGATCGCCCCGGATGGAACGCAAGTAGGCGCCTCCGGCTCCGACAAGATCAGCATCCAGGTCAGCGAGACCTGGGCGACGCCCGGCTATCGGCCCACGCGCCTGCTGCCCGGTGAATGGCACATCCTGCTAGGAGCGTACAAAGTCGCGCCGGAAGGGGTCCGCGTGCTCTATGAACTGACCCTGACCGACAAACGCCGGCGCTTGCTGAAGGGCGACCTGCATGTGCACACGGTGGCGTCGGATGGCGTCCTCACCGTCGCGGAGCTGGCCCAGCACGCGCTGCGGCACGGCCTGGACTTCCTGGCGCTCACGGACCACAATCAAATGGCGCGGGCCGAGGCTTTGCCCTCCATCCCCGGCATGACGTTGATTCCCGGCATCGAATGGACGCACTACCGGGGACATGCCACCTTCACCGGCGTGGATCAACCCTACGACGGCCCCTTCGCGGCCAACACACCTGAGGAGGTTGCGGCGCGCTTTACTGCAGCGCGGACGCGCGGCGCACTCATCACCCTCGCGCATCCCTTCGACGAGCTCTGTCCCTTCCTGCTCGACACCCAGGCGCTGCCCTTCGACTGCATCGAGGTGTGGAACGGCCCCATGCGTCCGGCCAATCTGCGCGCGATCGGATGGTGGCACAGCCTGCTCGTCGCCGGAAGGAAGCTCCCCGCATGTGGCGGAAGCGATTATCACCGCAGCCAGCTCTTCCTCTTTCCCGGCGGCCCCACGACCTGCGTCTACGCCTCCTCGGCGGGCGCGTCGGACATCCTCGCCGCGCTGCAACAGGGGCGCGCCTACATCGTCTACGCCCCCGATGGACCTGAGTTGAATCTGCGCGCCGGGGAAGCCATGCTGGGGGACAGCGTCCCTTTCTCGCATGGGGACGACCTCGTCATCGGAGTCGCCGGCCTGCGAGCGGGCGACGTGCTGCAAGTGATCACGGGGCAAGGCCGCGTTCCCCTGTTCAAGGCCGAAACGGACGGGGATTTTCAGGGCACATATACGATGCCGGCCCCGGGATTCGCGCGGGTCGAAATCCTGCGCGAGTTCATGCCGGACCTGCCGCCGCTGCCAGCTTTGATCTCGAATCCGATCTACTTCGACGCGGAGCCGGCGTGAGGAGGGGCGCTTGAGCATCCCAGCGGACGTTGACCTGCGCAAGGCGTTTTTGCTGCGGCCTGAGATCGTCTTCCTCAATCACGGCTCCTTCGGCGCGTGTCCCCGACCGGTCTTCGAAGCCTATCAGCAATGGCAGCTGGAGCTGGAACGGCAGCCGGTCGAATTTTTGGGACGGCGTTTTGCAGCGCTCATGCGCGAAGCCCGTCAGGCGCTCGGCGCAGCGCTCGGCGCCGCCGCCGATGATCTTGTCTTCATCCCCAATGCCACGACGGGCGTGAACATCGTGGCGCGGTCGCTGCCGCTCGCCGCCGGCGATGAGGTGCTGGGGACCGATCACGAATACGGCGCGTGCGAGCGCGCCTGGCGCTTCGCCTGCGAGAAACGCGGGGCGCGCTACGTGACGCAGCCCCTCCCCACGCCGCTGAGCTCGCCGGAACAGGTCGTCGAGGCCGTGTGGAGCGGCGTCACCCCACGGACGAAAGTTCTCTTCCTGAGCCACATCACCTCGCCGACCGCGCTGATTCTCCCTATCGCCGGGCTCATCCGCCGCGCGCGGGAACACGGCATCCTCACTGTAATTGATGGGGCGCACGCGCCAGGGCAGATTCCGCTGGTACTGGAGGCCCTCGGGGCCGATTTCTACACGGGAAATGCGCACAAATGGATGCTGGCGCCCAAAGGGGCCGCTTTCCTGTACGCCCGGCGCGAGGTGCAATCCTTGCTGGAACCGCTTGTGGTGAGCTGGGGCTGGCGGGCCGAGCGCCCGGGGCCTTCGCGCTTCATTGACGAGCAGGAATATCAGGGGACGCGCGACATCGCGGCGTATCTGAGCGTCCCGGCGGCGCTACAATTCATGGCCGAACATCATTGGCCCGCCGTGCGCGCCCGTTGTCACGCCCTCCTGCGCGAGTTCGGCGAACAGCTGCACGACCTCACGGGCCTGCCGTTTCTCGCGCCGCTCACGGAAACATGGTCTGCCCAGATGGCGGCCTTTCCCCTCCCGCCCGGCGATCCCGACACCCTGAAGCAGCGGCTCTACGACGAATTCCGGATCGAAGTCCCCCTCATCTCATGGCAGGGACAGCGCCTGGTGCGGGTTTCGGTCCAGGGATACAACACGCGCGACGACCTTGCGGCGCTCCTCACCGCGCTGGGGACCTGCCTGCGCGGGGACCACTAGCGCGTCATTCACCGGGCCCATAGCCGCGCCGAAATGAGCAGCTGGAGTTGTCAAAATTCAGGAGGGTGGTATAATCTGCCACACGGAAAACCCTTTTCCGACCTGTTTTGGGGGCTCGTCTAACGGTAGGACAGCGGACTCTGAATCCGTATGTGGGGGTTCGAATCCTCCGCCCCCAGCCAAAAAGCGCTCTGTGTGAGACAGAGCGCTTTTTTCATGCCTGACGCCGGCTCGCGGCCCCTCGGCTGATGTGAAAACCGCTTCACCCTCCCGCTTGCGTCCGGGCTTCCAGGCCGCTCCAGCGGGCGAAAATGGCCTGCGACAGCCAGCGTCCCGCGCTCTGCTCAACGGTGACCAATTCCCCGGCCGTGAGCGCGCCGCCCAGCCCCTCCAGCCGCTCCTCCAGCGCGTGATAAAGGGCGAGCGCCGACGCCGGTACTGCATAAGCCGTGATGACCACGAACAGCGGCTCAGGACTGAGCAACTCCCGGCAGGCGTCCAGCAAGGCGGGGAAGTGCTCGAAGAACTCCCACACCTGGCCCCCCGCCCCGCGCCCGAACTTGGGCGGATCCAGAATCAGCCCCTCATACCGCGAGCCGCGACGCACTTCACGCTGGAGATACTTGAGCGCGTCCTCCACAATCCAGCGGATGGGACGCTGCGCCAGCCCTGAAAGGTCCTGGTTGCGCCGCGCCTGGGTGACCGCGCGTTTGGAAGCGTCCACATGGGTCACTTCCGCCCCCGCCTGCGCCGCCGCCAATGTCGCCAGCCCCGTGTAGCCGAAAAGGTTGAGCACCCGAGCGGGGCGCCGCGCCGCCTGGAGCTGCGCAGTGATCCAATCCCAATGCGCGGCCTGCTCCGGGAACACCCCCATGTGCCGCGACGCCGTCGCCTGCACCTCAAAGCGCAAGCCGTGATAGCGCAGCGTCCACGTAGCCGGCAGCGGGCGACGGAAATGCCAGTCGCCGCCGCTCTCCTCGCCGGTGAGCTGGAAGACCGCGTCGGCGGACTCCCACACGCGCGCCGGCAGCGCGGGTCGCCACATCGCACGCGGCTCGGCGCGCACCAGCGTATAGGGGCCAAAGCGTTCCAGCTTGCGCCCATCCCCGCTGTCGAGAAGGGCGTAATCCTTCCAATCCTCCGCCGTCAGAAAGGCAAAAGAGGGCGTCATGAGATTTCCCCTCCCTCAGGGACGAGGCGGCGCGGACACCCCGCGCTGACGCACAACTTCGTAGAGCAACAGCGTCGTCGCCGTCGCCACGTTGAGGGAATCGGCCTGCCCCAGCATGGGAATCCGCACCCGAAGATCGGCCTGCGTCAGCCACAGCTCGCTCAGGCCCACCTTCTCCGCGCCGACCACGATGGCCAGCGGCTGTGTGAAATCCGCAGCGGTGTAGAGCAGCTCCGTGTGAGGCGTCGCAGCCACCGTCTGCAAGCCGTAGCGCCGGCACCAGGCCAGGGCGTCGGCGCTGCGCGCCTCGAACATCGGCGTCGAGAACACCGCGCCGATGCTGGCGCGGATCACCTCTGGATTGAAGGCGTCGGTCTGCGGATCGCAGATCACGATCCCCTCCACGCCCGCCGCATCCGCCGAGCGGAAGATGGTGCCCAGGTTGCCGGGGCGCTCGATGCGTTCCACGATCAGGTAGAAGCCACACGCGCCGGGCTGATGCGACGGCAACGGGCGACGCACGATGGGGACGACCGCCAACAACCCTTCGGGACGGTTGCGGGTCGTCATCTTGCGCAGCGCTGCCTCCGTCACCTCGAGCAGCTCCGCTCCGGCCTGGGCAGCACGCTCCAGCAACGCCGGCTCGTTGCCGCCCAAAAACAGCGTCGGACAGAAATATACCTCTTCCAACGGGTAGCCGTTTTCCACCGCGCGCAGCAACGGCCGGTAACCTTCTACCAGAGTCCGCTGTTGCGCGGCCCGCTCGCGCGCTTCGTTCAGCCGCACGGCAGCCTTCACCCGTGGGTTTTGCAGGCTCTCGATTTTCAAAGCCGATTTCACGCCGATGGCTCCTTCAAAAATAGAGGTCAGCGGGTCAGCAGTCAGCGAATCAGCGAAAAAGCGAATCAGCGAAAAGGCGAATCTGTGAACCTCAGAATAACTTGCATGAAAAAGGTAACGCAAACTTCAGTTTGCGTTTGGGTCGCCATTTTTGTGCTTGCTCAGTGTGCGCCAGCAAGCAATCCCTCCGCGCGCAAAATCCCCTCAAAAGCGCGCCGGCCATCCGCGAGCGCCTTGTCCCGCCAGGACGCCGCCGTTGGGACGTAGAGCGCCTCGAAACGCCGCAGCACGGCCGCCCGCACCGCCGCAGTCCCGGCGCCGTGATGCCGCAGCTGATTCGCCAGGATCATCGTCTGCATACTGCGGATTTTGGCCGGCCAGCTGTCGCCCAACGTGCCGAATTCAAACGCCGCGCCGTAAAAGCGCGTCCGCGGCGCCTCGCTTCGCGTCAGCGAATACAGCCCGTCCACCACGTCTCCGCGTATCGCATAGAAGGCGCCCGGCTCGGTATGAACCACGAGAGGATAATCCAACCGCGCCGCGAGCTCACGGTCGCTGCGCAGCTCTTGAGGAGAATGCACCACGCTCATCTGCTGACGCGGGCCATAGCCGGTGTGCATGTCCAGATACACCACCTGCTCGTAACGCTCCAGGGACGGCCGCAGCCATCGCAACAGCAGCTGCAGTTCCTCCTGGAGCGCTGTCCCGCCGTAGTAGATACCGTCCGCATGGCTATATTGCCCCATCAGGAAGGCTTCCTGCACGCGGGCGACCGAAAAGCGGCGCAGCGGCCCCACCAGCGTGAGCAGGAAGTGCAGCAAACCCAAGTCGCGCCGCTGCACTGGCCGGGACGGGGCAAACACGGGATGCAACGCGGCGTAATCCGCGTTGGAGGCGGCCGGAAAGTCGCCTTCGAGAACGAAATTGCGGTTGAGATCCACATTCGCGGCGTTGGTCTTCTGTCGCTGCGCCATCCCCCAGGGATTGAGCGCATGGATGAGCAACAGGCCCGTCTCACGGGGATCGAGGCGCGGCAGAAATTCCTCGACCAACAGCTGCACCATCGTCGCGCCGACATAGCCCTCGATGCCGTGCAGGCCGATCGTCACGGTCAACAGGCGTCGCGGCGTCTCCAACGGGGGCGCGTAAAACCCATCCACGGTCAGATCGGCCTGTCCGCTCAAAGGGAACGCCTCCAGCTGCGCCGCCGGCCAACGCGCCTGCAAGCGGGGCGCGAGGGCTCGGAACTGCGCGCGCGCCGTAGGGTAATCCGCAGGAAAGGAAAAGGTCAGGCGTCCCTCAGAAAGGTCCATAGTGAAGCGCCACCGCCAGTCCCAGAAAGGCCACCGACGCCAGGATCACCCAGATCCACAGCCGAAGCAGCCAGTGCAGCCATTTGGGATAGCTCACCGTCGTCATCCCCAGGCTGATGAGCAACACCGGATTGGTAGGATACGCCAGGTTGGAGAAGCCGTCGCCGAAGCAGTACGCCAGGACGGCCACCTGCCGCGTCACGCCCGCCAGATCGGCCAGCGGCAACAAAATCGGCAGGATCAGAAACGCCTTGGCCGAGCCGGAGCTGATGAAGAGCTCGATGAACAGCGCCGTCACGTAGATCAGCAGCGCCGCGCCGAAAGGGCCGGTGCCGGCCATGACGCCGGAAGCGTCGTGCAGCAGCGTGTCCATGATCCCGCCGCTGACCACGATGTGTTTGACGCTCGCCGCCATCAAAATCAGGATCACGCCGGGGGCGATGCCCACCACGCCCTCCCAGAGCGCCGCGCCCACCGCTTGCCACGAGAAACCGGAAAGCCGTCCGGCTCCCAGGCCCGCGCTCAAAAACAGCACGCCCAGCAGCGGCAGCGCGAACTGCGACAATGCCGGGACGAAGGGAACGCTGACGAGGACCGCCAGAATCAGCACGAGGAAGACGAGGAACCAGCGCAAGGCTGCGCCCAACGCCGGTGCGGCCTCCAGCGCCGTCACATCCAGCGGTTGATAGCGCGCCCGTTCGGCCTGCTCGCCCGCAAACACCGGCGAGCTTTCGGGGTGACGTTCGACCCGGCGGGCATAGTTCACCAGGAAGACCGCGAAAATCCCGTACATCACCGCAAAGATGAGGAGTCGCAGCCACGCGCCCGAAAACAGCGGCAGGCCCGCCAGCTGCTGCGCCACACCAATCGTGAAGGGATTGGTCACCGCGGCGGAAAACCCCACATTCGTCGCCAGGATGCTCATCCCCAGCCCCACCAGAGTGTCCCATCCCAGGTAGTAGGAGAGGGCCAGCATCAGAGGAATCAGCGGCACCACCTCCTCGAAGATGCCGAAGAAGCCGCCCAGGGCCATGAAAAACAGCGAGACGACGAGCAACAGCCGATATTTGCGTCCGCCGAACAGGCGTACCAGGCGCAGGATCACGGCCTTGAGGATGCCGCAGCGCTCCAACACGGCAAACGCCCCGCCCACCATCAGGATGAAGAGGATGATGGCGCCGAGCGCCAGTCCATCCGCGCTGCCGAGCACCTCGACGGGAGCAACGAACCAGCGCCAGATGGGATAGTCGGGACGCGCCACCTGCTCAAAGGTCGCCGGGTCAATCACCTCGCGCCCGCCCTCCAGCACGCGCGCATAGCGTCCCGCCGGGACCCACCGGGTCGCCACCCCCGCGGCCACCATCAGCACCAGCAAAATCACCGCCGATTGGATGAACGCCCGGCGGCTAATCTGCGCTCCGGCCTTGACCTTCGTCTGTTCCATGGACCCTCCCGCGAAAATAGAGATCAGCGAGTCAGCAGTCAGCGAACCAGCGGAAAAGCGAGAAAGCGAAAAATCACTTGCGCGGCAAAGGGTGCGCGAACTTCAGGCCACGCTCAGGCCGCCCGCCCCGGAATGAACGCCGGATCTGACAGGTCATGTTCGCTTCAACGAGCTCGCCGCACACCGCGCTTCAGCGCGGTTGGCTCGTGTCAGGCCAGGGATTCCCTCCCCAGCCGAACCGGCGAACCGGCGCAGCCTCTCTCACGACTCACATTTTTGTGCTTTCAACGTGCGCGCTGGCGCCAGGTTCCAAAAGTCCCCCTCCCGTGCGCGCATTGAGTGTACAGCTAAGGTTCAGAAGCCGCAAATCGCTTGACGTCGCCACAAATCCGCCTCTGGCGCTGACTCTGACCCCAAAGACACAAAAGCCCACGGAAGGAACCCCCTCCGTGGGCTTTGTGGGCGACCTCTCTCACAGGCCGGAAAACCCATGGGGACGACCCACGTCCAGATACGCGCGCCACGCCTTGGGAATCTCGCCCCCGACGACCAGGTAATTGGTGCGCGGGGTCTTGGGCTCCCATCGCAAATGCATCCCCGCCTCATGCGGCAGACGATTGGCCTTACGCTGATTGCACTCGAAGCAGGCGCACACGGTGTTGCTCCACGAATTCTTGCCGCCGCGGCTCACGGGCAAAATGTGGTCGAGGGTGAAGTCCTGTTGCGTCAGCACCCGGCCGCGGCGCTCATCGCCAGCACGCACGCCACAGTAGGCGCACGTGAAAGCGTCGCGGCGCAGCACCGCCTTGCGGCTCCAGGCCGCGCCGCGCTGGGGGACGTTGGCATAGTACCGCAGCCGAATCACCACAGGTATCTGCAACACGCCGTTGCAGCCCTGAACTTCGGTCACGTCCTCGCACGCAGCCTCGACTCGCCCCCGCATGAGTAACGACACGGCGCGACGCCGCGTCACTACCGCCAGCGGCTCATAGCTCGCATTCAACAACAACACCCCCGCCGTCACCTTGGGCCTCCTGCAGCTAACTGCGTATCTTCATAAAAAATAAAAACCAATCCGCCAAATAGCCTGTTGATTTACGTTTGGACCATGCTATCATAAGGGCATGAAAGAAGACGTGATGCAGAAGGCGGACTTGGACCAGGCAAGAGCCTATGTTGTGCGGAGACTGTCCGAAGGTCTCCCCCACACGCTATATTACCACAATTTGGCGCATACGCTTGAAGACGTCCTTCCCGCCGCAGAACGCCTGGCAACCGCAGCCGGTATCTCCCCCGCAGAGACCCTGTTGCTGCGCACGGCGGCCCTCTACCACGATCTGGGCTATGTCATCCGCTACCGCGACAACGAAATCATCGCCACGGCCCTCGCCGCCACGACCCTGCCTCATTTCGGCTACACGCCGGAGCAAATCTATGCCATCAACGAGATGATCATGGCGACGCACATGCCGCAGACCCCTCACAACCTCCTGCAAGCGCTGTTGTGCGACGCCGATCTGGATCCTCTGGGACGGGAAGATTTCTTCGAGGTCAATCGGCGACTGCGCCTGGAGCTCGCCATTCACGATCGCCCCGTGTCCCAGGAAACCTGGTTCACCGAGCAGCTGCACTTTCTCACCCACCACACCTATACCACAGCCGTCGCCCGCGCTTTGCGCAACCCCGGCAAACAACGCAACATCCAGCTCCTCCAGGAATACCTCGAGAGCCTGCGAGAGGGCCGCACCGCCGACGCCCTCGTCCTGCAGCGCGCCCATCCCTGACAACAACCCGGCTCGCGACAAATCTGCCTCACACACAACCGTCATGCGGCTGATTGGCTGCATGACGGTTAGACATCGTCGGAAATGAGAAGGCGCTGTCGTTCAGGCGGCGGAGGGAGCCTTCTCCTTCTTCCCGCGCGCTAGCCAACGGACGACAAGCCACACGCCCGCCACCAGCGCCGCAAACGGCCCCAACACGATCGTCACCCAAATCACCCCCTTCGTGAGCGCTCGCACGATCGTCGTGAGGGTCTGGCTCGCCTGGCGAGCGGTGTCCGCCGGGGACCATGTCGGCGTCGGGACGGGGGTGACCTCTGGCGCGGACGGGAGTTCGGGGTCCAACTGCACTGTGATGGTGGAGTAGGCGGAGCGCTCACGGAGGTAAACCATGCGCCCCTTCACCTGCTCGATCTGCGCTTCGACTGCCGCCAGCTGCTCGTTGACCCGCAAAGCTTCATCCACCGTCTGAGCCTGATCCAGGAAAGTGCGGATGCGATCACGGGTCGCCTCCAGATTCCCCAGGCGGGACTGGAGATCCACGTACTCATCGGTCACGTCCTGCCCGGAGCACTGCCAGGCCGTAAGCAACCGCTGAGCTTCACGGAAAACGCGCCGCCCTGCGGTCCACGCCGCGCGCCTCTGAAAGCGGGAGGGTGGCCGGCCGTTTATTGGCCCTCAATCACCTCGATGGCGGCCTGGGGGGGCTGCCCGCCGTAAATGACCGCCATCAACCCCGACATATAGCGGTCCAGCGTCTGCACCGCCGGATAGATGGCGTTGCGGATCAACGCCGGCGTCAACAGCGCGTTCTCAAAATCGAGGCTGCTCTTGTAGCGCACCTCGCCGTCCGTGTAATCCATCTCGAAGTTGCCGATGCGCAGGCCGTAATTGGCGCGGGTGAGGAATTCCGCCGCCGCGGCGCGTGCCGCCTCGGGGACTTTGATGGGCGCGATGGCGTAAAACATGAATTGCTCCAGATCCATGCGAATCTGGGCGAAGCAGGTGTAGCGGCCGTTCTTCCCCTCGAAGCCCACCCGGTAAATGCTGCGATCCTCGATTTGTTGGGGATACCAGCCGTCCTCCTCCAAAAATGCCCCCAAAGTCGCAAAAGCCTGCTGTCCGTTTTCTACTTCAGAGCCGACGTGATTCATCATTGTTCTCCTTGGAAATACGTAATGCGTAATGCGTAATGCGTAAGTGATCCCCTCTGAAACAGGCGAAGCACCCACGTTCGCACGTGCCCACGTGCCCACGTTCACACGGCGAATTCCGCCACCATGAAGGTATGATCTGAGGGCCGCTCGCCCTTGCGCGCTTCGACGTCCATCCAACAGGCGAGGGCTTTCTCTGCCAGCGGCGGGGTTGCCCAGATGTGATCAATCCGCCAGCCCAGGCCGCGCTCCACGGGATTCCGCGCGCGATAATCCCAATAGCTGAAGTGCCCCGGCTCGCCGGGATGAAGCCGGCGAAACACGTCCACAAAGCCCCAACGCCGCACTTCCTCCAGCGCCGCCTGCGCCTCCGGGTGGAAGTCCACATGCCCGCGCAGGCCCACCGGATCGTAGACGTCAATGTCTTCGGTCGCGACATTGAAATCCCCGACCCACAACACCGGCATCTCCGGCGTGAAATGGCGCTCCAGGAATGCGCGCAGGCGACGGAACCAGGCGAGCTTGTACTGGAAATGCTCCGACTCCGGCTCGCGCCCCTGCGGGACGTAGGTGTTGAGCACGTGAATGCCGCGATAGACGGCGCGCAGGAAACGCGGCTCATCGGCCGGCCCGCCGTCGTCAAAGCCTGCCCCGACCTGCTCCGGCGCCTCACGGCTGATGATGGCGACGCCTGCCTGGGCCTTCTGTCCCCGAAAGATGACGTGATAGCCCGCTGTCTCAATCTCCGCCGCCGGGAAATCCTCATCCTGCACCTTGGTCTCCTGGACGCAGAGCACATCTGCCTGCTCCCGCGCCAGCCATTCTAAGATGATGGGCAGCCGCGTGCGGATGGAGTTGGCATTGAACGTCGCAATCTTGAACATCGCTCCCCTTTCACATGTCGCGTGAAGTCTGCACCTCTCGCTCCGGTGAATGCCGAAGGAAGAAGGGTCAGGCCCTCCGCCGTTTGACGCCCGGCCGCGCCCTCACAACAGCCAGTTGAGCCACAGGGTCGTGGTAAAGATGCCCAGCACGGTGGTCACCAGCACCCCCAGCGTGGCCAGCGGCACGTCCGCCCCATAATCCCGCGCCAGAACACCGGCCAGAATTGCCGTGGACATCCCGCCGTTGATCACCAGGGCCGCGCGCGTGATGCCCGCGAGCCCCAGCAGCTCCGCGAGCGCCAGCGCTAGCAGCGGCGCGATGATCAGCCGCAGCACGACCAACGCCGTCAGCGCCGGCGCCTGATGCATCTGCCAGCCATGGGAGAAAGTCTCCGCCAGCTGCACCCCCAGGAGCACCATCAGCAGCGGGACGGCGCCATTGGCGATGAGGTCCAGCGCCTCGAGCAGGGCTTGCGGCAAGGTCAGGCCGCTCAGACGCAGAAGCAGGCCCAGCAGCGCCGCATAGATCACCGGCGTGCGCGCCACACGCCGCAACGCGCCCCCCAGCGCCGCGAGGCGTGCGCCTTCGGGTTGCTGGGTCACCGCAAGATACAGGCTGGTCAGGGGTATCAACAGCACGTTGAAGAGGACGACATGAAACATCCCCGGCAGGCGGGCGACCTCGCCATAGGCAAAAAGCAACACCGGCAGTGCAAAAGCGCCGGCATTGACGAGGACCACCGAACACGCCAGCGCGCCGCGAGCAGCGCGATCGAGATGCAACCAACGCGCGACCAGCGTGGTCAACGCCAGCAGCGCTATAACTTCCAGGAACACCGCCAGCGCGACGCGCGCCATCTCTGCGAGCGAGCCTTCGGCTCTGAGAAGCGCCTGCAAGGTCATCGCCGGCACAAAAACGAGCATGCTCGTCCGCGCCAGGGCGTCGCCGTTGAGTCGCAGGCGCGGCTGCAACAGGGCCACCAGCCCGGAAACGAGGAACACCGGTAAGACCACCGTGAATAGAACTTGCATGCCCCACGATTCCACGAGGATGTGATGTGGACATGTTCACACGCCATTCTCAATGGTGTGTCCGAAGAACATGCCGACTCTCCAAGTATGCCTTGAACATCCGCTTTGTCAAACCATCACCCAAAAACCGATTCCTTACCATTTCTCGCCCGGATACAATCCATTTCAACGTGACAAAAGCCCAAAAGGATGGTACACTAGGGAATGCTAACATGTGGGGAGTTCAGCAAGAGCTTTCGGGTATGAATACGGTTTCTCCGACAGAAGCACAAGCGGCGGCAGCGAATCAGCGCTGTCTGCGTTGTGGGCATCTCAATCCGCCCGGCGCGCGCTATTGCAACAGTTGCGGCGCGCTGCTGCGCCTGCCAGAAGAGGGCCTTCTGCCGGCTGCCTCAGTGGGCAATGCGGAAGAGGCCCTCCAACGTCTGCAACGCTTCCTGCCCCGCGTGGTGGCCGACAGCCTGTTGCACACCCCCGAGGGGCTGCGGAGTGAACGCCGCGAGATCACCGTGTTGTTTGTGGACGCGGTTAATTTCACGCATCTCTCGGCCTCTCTCGACGCCGAATCGGTGTTCAAGCTCATCAACGACTTTTTGGGCCTGATGGTGGCTTCCGTCCACCATTACGACGGCATGGTGGATAAATTTACCGGCGACGGCTTGATGGCCGTCTTCGGCGCGCCAATAGCCCACGAGAATGACGCCGAGCTCGCCGTGCGCACCGCACTCGACATGCAACGCGCCATCGCTGAATTTGCCCCCATCGCGCAAACCCGCCTGGGCGCCCCCATTCAAATCCGAATCGGCATCAACTGCGGGCTGGCCGTCGCCGGCGTTTTGGGGACAGAGGCACAGGCCGCCTACACCGTCATCGGCGAGACCGTAAACCTCGCCGCGCGGCTGGAATCTCACGCGCTGCCGGGTCACATTCTGGTCAGCGAGCGGGTGTACCAGCAGACGCGAGCGCTGTTCAACTACCAGGCCCTCGGCGAGATGACGATTCGCGGGCTGGACACGCCGCTTCCCCTCTACGACCTGCTGAGCGAGCGCGCGATTCCGCTGCCGGTGCGGGGTCTGGCCGGCGTGCGCCCCGTTTTCCTGGGGCACGCCGCCGAGCTCGAACAGCTGGCAAAGACACGCACGGCGCTCCTCGAACAGCACACGGGAGGGATCGTCGTCATCCGCGGCGAGGCCGGCATCGGCAAGACGCGACTGGTGGCCGAATGGCTCAGCGCGCTCTCCCCCGACCAGGCTACCATCTTCCAGGGGCGCGGACTGCCCTATGCGCAGGGCACAGGCTACGGGATTTTCCGTTCCCTGCTCCAGAACGCGCTGCGCACCCTGCCCGGCGGCCTGGCGGGAGTAGAACGGTACGTCTCGCCGGACCTTCGACCACATCTGCGCGCTCTTCTGGGCGTGCGGACCGCGGCGACCGAGCATCCCGCCTTGAGGGAATTGGAACCGGAACAGATCAAAAAACTGACTCTGCTGGCGATGCGCGAATGGGTCGTGACGCTCAGCGCGGAATGCCCGCTTATTCTGATTCTGGAGGATTTCCACTGGGCCGATGATCTTTCGCATGACATGCTGAACGCGCTCGCCCCGCTGACCCGGGAATTGCCCGTGTTGTTGTGCGTGATCACCCGTCCGCAACCGGAAACGCCGCTCCCCTGGGCCGCGGCAGGCGAGGCAGCGACGGGTCCGCTGGTGACGGAAATCAACGTCAGCCCGCTTTCGGATGAAGACAGCCGCGCCTTGCTTGAGAATTTGATCAACGTCCGTGAGCTGCCCGAAGCGATGATCCAATTGCTCCTGCACCACGCTGAGGGCAACCCCTTTTACATCGAGGAGTTCGTGCGCACGCTCATCGAGCGCCAGCTAGTCCACGCAGCCAACGGCCAATGGGAAGTCAGCCCCCTCATCAGCACCGAAACGCTGGAAATCCCCACCACCCTGCGCGGCTTGATGATGGCGCGCGTGGATCGGTTGCCTGAAGACCTGCGGAACCTCTTGCGCGATGCGGCCGTCATCGGCCTGCAATTTTCCGCCAGCCTGCTCAACGAGGTGCGGCGACGGCAGCAGGGCAGCGCCAACGTCTTGCCGGCGTTAGAGCGGCTCACGGAGATGGGGCTGCTCGTCGAGCGGCATGAAGGCGAAGAGAAAGTCTATGCGTTCCGCCACATTTTGACCCAGGAGACAATCTACAGCAGCCTGCTGCGGAGCCAGCGGCCGCTGCTCCATCGCAACATCGCCGAGGCGATCGAGCAGCTGTACGCGGCGGATCTGGCGCCGCACGTGGAGGTGCTCGCCCTGCACTACGATCGCGCCGGCGAGCGCAGCAAAGCGCTCAAGTACCTGCTGCTGGCAGGGGATCGGGCCCGTCAGCGCTTTGCCAACCGGGAAGCGCTGGACTATTACAGCCGCGCCCTGCAGTTAGCGCAGCATATCGAGACCTATGCCGCGGAACGTCGGCAGGCCAACATCGGCCTGGGCGACATCAACCAGCACGTCGGCAACTACGAGGAAGCGATCGCCTGCTATCGAGCCGCCCTGGAAAGCCCGACCGAGGGCTTTCAAGAAGACGCGGCCGAAGTGATGCTGAAGTTAGGGCAGGTATGGCACAAAAAGGGCAATCAGCAGGAAGCGGAGATCTGGCTGCGGCAGGGGTTAGCACAGCTCCGCCTGGCGCCACATCCCCTCCCCAGAGTGGAGGCGCAGCTCGACTCGGAGCTGGGATGGCTCTCTTTGCGGCAGGGAGATGTCATGACGGCACAACGCTGGCTGGAACAGGCGGCCCGCCTCGCAGGGCAACATCAGCTGTACGGGCCGCTTTCCGCCATCTTCAACCGTTTGGGAGCGGTGTATTACACCCAAGGGGATCTGGAGAAAGCCACAGCGGCAGTCCAGAAGTCACTGGAACTCCTGGAGCAGGTAGGCGATGTGGTCGGCATGGCGCGGCCGTTGAACAATTTGGGCATCCTGCAAAAGAATCAAGGGGATTGGGAAAAAGCCCTCAGCAGTTACCGCCGCTGTCTGGAAATCGTCGAGCGTATCGGAGACATCGAGGGAACAGTCATCGCTTACACCAACCTGGGTGTGCTCTATACCGATCTAGGAAAATGGGATGAAGCCGAGCGTCATCTGCTGTGGGATTTGAAGCTGGCTCAACAGCTCGCTAATCCCTATCATCTCGCGCAGGCACATCGCAATCTAGGACGTATGTATTTGCTGCGCAAGCAATGGAACAAAAGTGCGCAAAATCTCAACGCTGCTATCAGCCTGTATAGAGAAACAGGCGCAAGGGGGCAGTTGGAGCTGGTAAACACACAATTTTTGCGTGGATGGCTCAACCTGGAGCAGGGATATCTGGAAATCGCGCGGGAAGCTGCCCAAACCAGCTACGACCTGCTGCAGGCCTTTGCCAGGGATGAAGCCGAAATCGCCGTAGAAAAGGGACGCTGCGAAATGCTCCTTGCCCGTCTCGCTCAGGCAAGAGGTGACACCCACGACGCAAGAAAGCACATCGAGGAAAGCCTCCAGCTATTTCACAGAAGCGGAGCGACTGTTGATGAAGCCCGCAGTCGTTACTGGAGTGCACGGTTCTATCTGGATTGTGAAGCTACGCAACAAGCACATGACGAGCTTCTACGCGCCCGGGAAATCTTCGCACATCTCGGCGCGGCAGCGGATCTACAAGAGACAGAAGCGGCGCTGGCCCAACTCGAGCACGAAACTGCACACTGACATCATCTTGTGTCACAGCAAAGAAACAGGCGGGGGGTAATCCCCCGCCTGTTTCTTTTTGGATGAACGGATTAAAATTTATTCGGAAGAGCCCACCCAGTTGACTCCCACAGTAGCAGCGCTGCCAGGAACATTCTGCAAGTTAACGAAGGCTGCCGCCCAGGTCGGATCTCCAATAGCCCCTGCCCAGGTTTCATAACCGCCAGCCCAGGTCTCGTAGCCACCCGCCCAGGTCTCATAACCACCGGCCCAGGTTTCGTAGCCGCCAGCCCAGGTCGCGTAGCCACCCGCCCAGGTCTCATAACCGCCAGCCCAGGTTTCGTAACCACCCGCCCAGGTCTCATAACCGCCAGCCCAGGTCTCGTAACCACCGGCCCAGGTTTCGTAACCACCAGCCCAGGTTTCATAGCCACCGGCCCACGTCTCGTAGTCACCGGCCCAGGCGTTCCAGCCATCGCTCCAGCTCTGATAGGCAGCCACCCAGTCATTGAAATCACCCGACCAGTTAGTGGTGCCGCCAGCCCAGGTCTCATAGCCACCAGCCCAGGTTTCGTAGCCACCCGCCCAGGTTTCGTAGCCACCCGCCCAAGTCTCGTAGCCGCCAGCCCAAGTCTCATAGCCCAAAATGTGGAACTGCTCCGTTGCCGGATCGTACACCGTCTTGCCCTGATAGTGGACTTCGCCCGCGAGGTCAGCCGCCAGATCCATGCCGCGATTGGCGACACCCTGAATGGTCGTGTGGACGGCATCGGGGATCCAAATGCGTCCGGCGCCCTGCTCCCAGATGCTGTACGCCGCTTCACCGGTGTACTCGCTGAACTGCGGTCGCGCCGTGAGCGTCAGGCGGTACTTCACCTGATCGGGGGTCAATTCCGGATGCGCGCTGAGCATCAACGCGGCCGCGCCGGAGACCATCGCCGCCGACATCGAGGTTCCGGCGGTCTTGAAGTAGAAGGGGACGATGCGGTTGTCGGGATACTGCTGGGCCAGATAGGTGTCATGGCGCGCCAGCGAGACGATGTGCGCACCGGGCGCGACCACATCTGGCTTGACGAAGGCGTCCAGCGTAGGCCCCGTGGCGGAGAATTCCGGAATGTAGTCATCGCCGAAATCAGAGGGAGTGTAATTATCCGTGAAGGCGCCGACGGTGATGACATAGGGGGTGTTGCCCGGCACGCCGATGCTCATCGGCGTAGGCCCGCTGTTCCCCGCGCTCGCCACGACCGTGATGCCCGCATTCCAGGCTGCCATCGTGGCCAGGCAGAAGGGGTCCGCCCAATACGGGGCGAGGGACTGCGCATACATGGAGATGTTGAGCACGCGGATGTTGTAGACGTCCTTGTGGTCAATGACCCACTGAATGCCGCGCAACACATCCGCGTAAGTCCCTGAGCCGTTGGCATTCAGAACGCGCACCGCCACCATGTTCACCGCCGGTGCCAGGCCCAGATAGGTCCCCGTCTGCGACTCGTAGGTGCTGTTGGCGACAATGCCCGCGACGTGCGTGCCGTGCCCGTTCGGGTCGCCCGGTGATTGCATCAGATGCGGCTCCTTATAGAGCTTATTGCCGATGGCGTCGTAGTACGCCAGGATGCGCTGATTCCCATTGGCTCCGTGGCGCAGGCTGGCAAAACGCGGTTCGATGCCGGTATCCAGGAAGGCAACGGTGACGCCCTGCCCGAGATTGCCCTCGGCCCACACGTCCGCCGCCCCCACGGCTTCGGCGAATTCCACGTCCCCCCCGGCCGGACTGCCTGCAACCTCGACGGTGTGATTGGGGAACACGCCCTCAACGCCCCCGGCGGCGGCGAGAGCGTTGCCGGCGGCGACGGGAATGTCGGCCAAAACGGCGTTAATCATGGGATAGCTCTCCAGCACCCGCCCGCCGTTCTGGGCGACTGCGACAGCGGCGCTTTCCAGGGTGGCGCCCCGCACGATAACCGCGATCCGTGAGGAGGTCCCACGTAGCGTGCTGCCTGACAAAGCGAAAGTTAGCGTGAAGATAACCAAAAACAGCGCTACAACTCGTTGAAACCGCGTTTTGCCCATCATAGCACCCCCTGATAAACTTATTTCTTACCGAACATACGCGCATGGAATGAAAATCCTGACTAAATTTTAACATAATTGTAACTATGGGGAAATAGTACCTAAGTACTATTCCTGGCTGCCGGGCGATTTTTTGACAGCGTTACGAACCGTGCTATAGTCCTCTTGGGCCATCCCCAGCGGGTTCCCACCAGGGAGTCTCACCGACGGCTTGCTCCCCCAAAGGCAACGAGCGTCGGATTACAAGTCAAATCATTTTTTTCAAGGAGATCAATAGGACATGAGTGAACGGAAAATCCGGGTTGCGGTCATCGGCATTGGCAATTGCGCTTCAGCGCTGGTGCAAGGGGTTCACTTCTATCAGAACGCACCGGAAGATGCCTTTATTCCGGGATTGATGCACGCTCGCCTCGGCCCCTATCACGTGCGGGACATCGAATTTACGGCGGCTTTCGACATTGACGTGAACAAAGTAGGCAAGGACCTCTCCGAGGCGATTTTCGCCCCGCCGAACAACACCTACCGGTTCGCCGAGGTGCCGTACCTCAACGTTCCGGTGTATCGAGGCATGACGCACGACAGCCTGGGCAAATATCTATCCCAGGTCATCCAGAAAGCGCCCGGCCCTACGGCGGACATTCGCGGCATTCTGCAGGACACCCGGACCGAGGTCGTGGTCAACTTCCTGCCGGTGGGCAGCGAGATGGCGACCAAGTGGTACGTGGAGCAGATTCTGGACGCCGGCTGCGCCTTTGTCAACGGCATTCCGGTCTTTATCGCGCGCGAGGGGTACTGGCAGCGGCGGTTCGCCGAGCGGGGCTTGCCCGTCATCGGCGACGATGTGAAAAGCCAGCTGGGGGCGACGATCCTGCATCGGGTGCTCACGCGGCTCTTCGTGGACCGCGGCGTGCAGATTGACCGCACGTATCAGCTTAACTTCGGCGGCAACACCGACTTCCTCAACATGCTGGAGCGCGAACGGCTGGAATCGAAGAAGATCTCCAAGACCAACGCCGTCACCAGCCAGATTCCCTACAATCTGGGTGCAGAGAACATTCATGTGGGGCCCAGCGATCACGTGCCGTGGCTGCAGGATCGCAAATGGTGCCACATCCGCATGGAAGGCACGACCTTCGGCAATGTCCCGCTCAACCTGGAGGTCAAACTGGAGGTGTGGGACAGCCCCAACAGCGCCGGCGTCATCATTGACGCCATCCGCACGGCAAAACTGGCGCTGGATCGCGGCCTGAGCGGCGCGATTGTGGAGCCATCGGCCTATTTCATGAAGTCACCGCCGGTGCAATTCACCGACGATGAGGCGCGCGAGAACCTGGAGGCTTACATTCGGGGGGAGCGCATCACGACGCTGCCGGCGAAGGAATAAGCCCCTTTCATAATAGTCAGGCGGGCTGACGGACGGATGCCCCCGGCAGCTGACCGCGCGCGCAACAGGTCATCCGCAAGGGGGCATCCTGTCATGTAAGGAGACGGTGTAAGCATATTACCTGGTTTAGCGTAGGGGATTGCTCACCGTCTCCATCTCCCTCTCGGACGCCTGGTCCCCACTCGACGAAAGTCATCCCCACGACCTCGACACTATGCTGCTTGAGATTGCCGGGCCCTTGCAACAAGGGCCGTGAACAGGAACAAAATAGATGAACTCAATCTTTCGTGATGATATTTGGACTGGTGATACCTGCTATGTCACCCCTCGAGAGGATTTCCTCTATCATGGCTTTGATCCAGAAAATGCGGACCTTGGGAGGACGTGTTTAGTCCTCTTCAGTTCTGGCCTCTTCCGGCAGGTGGTTGAAACGCTCCCCCACATTGACCCGGCCTTTGAGTGGCCGTACAGCACCACGCCGGTGCACCGGTGTGTCGCCAGGAACGGGAGGCGTTTTGCAATTCATTTTCCGTCGTATGGCGGGGCAAGAATTGCCAACTCGTTAGAGCAATTAGCCGCCTGTGGAATCCAGTATGTGATCGGACTGGGGTTGGGCGGCGCGCTTCAAGACACTCTTCAGATCGGGGATACCGTCCTGCTCGAAGGGGCTATCCGAGGCGATGGCGTCTCGAGGTACTACGCGCCGATCGAATATCCGGCCGTCGCCGATTTCGGCTTGACGGCGCTGCTTCACCGCCACCTGACGCAACAAAATGAGGCCCATACCATAGGACTTTCATTTGGGACGGAGGCTCTGTATCGGGAAGAAGCGCATCTGATCGAGCGTCTGCGGGACTTAGGGGTCCTCACGATCGAGATGGAGTCTTCGGCCTTTTTTACAGTCGGTAGGAGGCTGGGGCTGAAATGCAGCTGGGTAGGTGTGGTATCGGACCGCCTGAGCCAGACAAAACATGAGGGGAACATCCATGCAGAGCACGTCATGGAAAAGTTATTGCATCTTGTCGCGTGTATCACCCAGGTCATAGAAACCGATTTGTGAGAAAGCGTTCACACCGCCGGCGCGGCGACTCCAGCCTTGAAGCTGTTGCGGCGCGCGGAGGCCGTTTCCTGACGCTCTCAGGCTCGCGGCCGCGGCACTCGCCAGGAAATTCTGTGCGCGCTGGCTGAAAAAGCGTGCTATAATGAAATTGTGCGAGGACTCACCGCAGAGGGTAAAAGGAAAGGGGTGGCGGGTGATGGGTAATGGGTAATGAGTGACGACCAGCGTCCAGCATCCAGTATCCAATATCGAGCATCCAACATCCAGCATCCAGTGTCCAGCATCGAGCATCCAGCTTCCAGTATCCAGCATCCAGTATCCAGCATCCAGTGTCCAGCATCCAGTATTCAGTATCCAGCATCGAGCATCCAGCATCCTGCATCAGTATTCCGCATCTCTAGCACCCAGCCACCCCGTATCCGCCGATGTAACTGTCGGATTGTGCCCCCTCACTGACCTGCCATCTACCAAAGAACGCATTGTTCGAGGAACCAGCTTCAGCGCGCTTGACGCAGCAGACTCGGAATTCATTCCGGGGCGGCCTGAGAGCAACCTGAAGTTCACGCACCCTTTTCTTACCCGTGAAATCTGTGGCCATCCGTGAGCCATTTTCTGAGGTTAGAGCGTCGTTCGGCTGGGGATTCCATCCCCAGCCTGACACGAGCCAACCACGCTGAAGCGCGTTGTTTGGGAAGTTCGCTTCAGCGAACTTGACCTGTCAGACCCGGAATTCATTCCGGGGCGGCTGAGGTTCACAGGTTCGCTTTTTCACTGATTCGCTGACTGCTGACTCGCTGATCTCTATTTTCGAAGGAGGTGTAACGATGAAAAACAGATGGATCTTTATCAGCGCGCTTCTCATCTTTTGCCTGCTGGCCCTACCCGCCGGCTTGGGCCAGGCCCAGGAACCCCCGCCGGAGGGAGAGGTGCAGCCGGAAGGCGAAGTGGGGATCGCCGCCGTGGGTGCCTATATCCCTATCCAGGGCCGGCTGACAGACGCCAGCGGCAACCCGCTCAATGGGACCTTCAACAACGTCTCCCTACGCATATACACTACAGGAACGGGAGGTTCATCACTGTGTCAGGTCACTCCGTCAAACTTGCAGGTGAGCAACGGGCTGTTTTCTACCTCTATCCCCTGCTCGTCCTCCGTGGTTAATGGTCAGCAGCTTTACCTGGGTGTCCAGGTGGGAACCGACGCAGAAATGACAGACCGCCAACCCATCTACCCCGTCCCCTATGCCTTCAGCCTGAAGCCGGGGGCGAGTATCAGAGATAGTAGTTCCAATACACTTCTGAATGTGCAAAATAATGGCAGTGGCACAGGGATATACGGGTACAGTGCTAGCGGTGAAGGGGTATACGGTTGGGGCGAGACCGGGCGTGGGGTATACGGTCATAGTTATAGCGGGTACGGTGTGTACGGGGATAGCACCACCGGCGTGTCCCTCATGGTCACCGGCACCGGCATCATCAAGAGCACGGCCGCCACGGACTGGAACGTCAGCCCCCTGAACATTGTGCCGGGAGATTACGGGGATGAGAGCGATTTGAAAATCATCTACTCCAGCGATCTCGGTTACGTGAAACTCTATACGACCGGTGATGATCATTTGCGGCCGGTCTTACCGGTGGATGTAGTAGCCTACCTGTTTGGCACGCGCGTCAAACTCTCCTCATTCCACTTTTGTTATATGATGGACAACACGGCCGAGAAGATCGAGCAGGTTGACGTGGAATATACAAACACCAATGGCACCACCCAGAGCCTCTGCAGTTTCACTACTGATGTATCCAGCACAACCTGGACCTGCCAGACGTGCACTTCTGCCTCGCCCACCGGCATCTATGGGCCGGTCTTTGTGCGCTTCCATCTGTACTTTGCTGCGGACGGCGATACGCGTGCGATTCGCTTAGGGCACATGTACGTGCACCTGGTGGAGTGACATAGGAGGTGGACAGTGAAACGAATAGCAATTCTGCTGACTCTGGCTGTCCTGCTCCTGCTGGCCGGCCGCGCCCTGGCGATGTCTTCGGCCAACTACCGCCTGGACTGGTTCACCCCGCTGACCGGCAGCGGGGGAGCAGCCAGTTCGGCTGACTATGCCGTCAACTTCACCGTCGGGCAGACGGCCATCGGCGCAGCCTCCAGCACGAACTATGGGGTCTGCCTGGGCTTTTGGGGCGGTGGAGCGGCAGGACAATACCGCATCTACCTGCCGCTGGTACTGAGAAACTTTTGATCTCACCCTACCCCTTTTGTGTCCTCATCCCTCCTCCGCAAGAGGAGGGGTGAGGGAAGGAGGTCGTCATGCGAATCCGATGTTTTTTCGCTGCCCTGACCCTCTCCCTGGTCCTTGCCTGCAACTTTTCCGCTCTGCCCACACCGACCGCGCCTGCCGTCGGGGAAATCGCCTCGCCGACCCCGGCCACAGCCCCGACCTCACCGGCGATTCCCGGCGGGGCGACCGTCGTGACAAGCGGCCGCACGTTCTACGTCGCCCCAGATGGCGATAACGCTAACCCCGGCAGCCGTGAGCAGCCCTGGGCCACCCCCGGCTACGGCTCCCGCCAACTGGCCCCCGGCGACACGCTCATCATCCTCGGCGGCCGCTACACCCTCCGCGAGTACGACGCCGACATCATCACCCCACCCTCCGGCACCCCCGATGCCTGGATCACCATCCAGGGCGAGGAGGGCCGCCGCCCTGTCCTGGCCGGACGCGATAACCTGCTGACCGCCATCAACCTGTCCGGCGTCCAGTACGTGCGCGTCCAGAACCTGGAAATCACCCACGACGACCAGGCTACCGGCGAAGCGCTGTGGTTCCGCGAGGGGGTGGAAATCCTCGGCGCCCCCTCTGCCCACATCATCTTGCAGGACCTCACCATCCACCATGTGGACGAATTCGGGATGAACATCCAGGATGTGGATGACCTGCAAATCCTCAACTCGCGTCTTGAGTACGCTGGCTTCGGCGCGCTGGGCGGCCCGGCCGGGGAGCACGGCGGCTGGCGCAACGTCACCATCCGCGGCTGTTCCCTCTCCTGGAGCGGCCACTATTATCAGGGCGGCGACGGTTCCACCCGCCCCTACGACCGCCCCGACGGTTTCGGCATCGAGCCGGCCCAGGGGCCCATCCTGATCGAGGACACGGTCGCCGGGCACAACTACGGCGACGGGCTGGACTCCAAGGCCGCCAACACCACCATCCGCCGGTGCGTTGTCGCCAACAACTCCTGCGACGGGGTGAAGGTGTGGGCCGACGGCAGCCGCGTGGAGAACACCCTCATCTATGGCCGCGGCGACGGCAACGCCGAAACGACGCCCTGGGCCGCCATCGTCATTGACCAGGTGGAGCAGACGGACGCCCATTTCGAGATCGTCAACGTCACCGTGGATGACTACGTGGGGCAGAACTATCTGCTGTACGTGCAGTACGATAATCCCGTGCCGGTGCAGGTGACGCTGCGCAACACGGTCTTCAGCGGGCGCGGGCCGGAGTGCCCTATCTACATCGGCGCGGCCAGTACCCTCATCGCCGATCATAACCTCTTCTACCTGCCGCAGAACGCGACCCTCCTGACCCACGGCGAGACAACCCTCACCTGTGAAAACATCACCTCGCTGGGCGAGGGGAACGCCTGCGGCGACCCGCGCTTCGTGCGTCCGGCCTGGGGCGAGACAGGCGACTATCACCTGCAGACAGGCAGCCCGGCGATCAATGCCGGAACCACCGTCGGTGCGCCCAACGTAGACCTGGAGAACCGCTCCCGCGATGCGCAACCCGACATCGGCGCCTACGAATATCGAGAGGCTTCCTCCTGGCTCTACCTGCCGCTGGTGCTGCGGCATTCCCTCTGACGCCAGGCGCGGCGCGACAGCAGCGTCTCCGCTGCGCCATCCCACAGGGCCTGTCCGGGTCAGTCCGGCAGACCCTGTTTGTTTGCCTTCCCACCCAAAATGAGGATAATTGTCCCCGAAGCACCCGGCTCGCTCTGCCCCCCGCCAGGCTTGCAGACAACCGTGGCGCACCCTCATGACTCAGGGGTTGACATCCAGCGGCGAGCCGCGAGAGTGGGTAAAAAGCGCCGGCGATGCTTTTCACCTCACGCAAGGAGAGCGCAGTGGAATACGACACAGACAAAGTAGACGAGATGATCCTGGCGCTGCTCTATCTCACGACCTCGCGCGACCCATACGGCGCCCACGCCTGGAAAGGGTTGAATGGGCAGGCCATGGATCGGTTGCACCAGAAAGGCTACATCGGCGATCCCCACGGGAAATCGGCGTCCGTGGAGGTCACACCCGAAGGCGCCCGGCTCTCCCAAGAGCTCTTCTTCAAGCATTTCGGGAAGCACGAGTGAGCCCGCCTTTGCTCCAGCGCTTCCGCCAGAAGGAAAACGTCCCCTCATAGCGCTCTGCCGCGGCGCAGAACGGCCAATTGCGCGAGCGGGCGGCCATGATACAATAAAAAAGACTTCCATCATGCGAGAACATGTAAGAAAATAGCAAACGTATGGACATCCTGACCCAATTTGAAGCCCGGCTCACGCCCGAAGAATTGCAAATCTTTCGTGGCCTCCACAGCCCCGCCGCAATCCAGGCATATCTGGATGCAACGCCCTACAGCGCGGAGGAACGGACCCGCTGTCCGCTGCATGTGATGCGCGATCGCGTTGCCCACTGCCTCGACGGTGGCCTCTTCGCTGCCGTCGCGCTACGCCGTCTGGGCTATCCGCCCTTGCTCCTCGACATGACGCCTGAGCCGGGGACGGACGACGATCACGTGCTCGCCCTTTTCAAGGAGAATGGTGGGTTCGGCGCCGTGGCCAAGTCCAACTTCGTGGGATTGCGCTACCGCGAACCGATCTACCGCACCCCGCGCGAACTCGTGCTCTCCTACTTCGAGGCCTATTTCAACGTCAATGGGAAGAAAACCCTCCGCGCCTACACCCGCCTCTTCGACCTGAGCCGCTTCGATTCCATTCCCTGGATGTGGGAGGAGCGCAGCGTCGCCATCATCGAACAGCGCTTCTATCGCCTCAAACCGATTCCCCTCCTCACGCCAGAAATGGCGGCGCGGCTGGAACCGGTAGACCCTCTCAGCTATCGGGCGGGAATGCTCGTCGTCAATCCCGCCGGACTGTATCGCCCCCATCCAGAGGAGAACTGACTGCAGATCACCCGCCATCATCACATGAAAGGAGAACAGCATCATGGCACATCCGTTAGCAGGAAAACCGGCGCCCCGCGACATGCTCGCCAATATCCCACGGCTGGTAGCGGCATATTACGCCTGTCATCCCGATCCCGCTGAGCCGCTGGAACAGGTTGCCTTCGGCACGTCGGGCCATCGCGGCATTTCCTTCAAACACAGCTTCAATGAAGACCACGTGCTGGCGATCAGCCAGGCGATCGCCGAATACCGGCAGACACAAAGCATCACCGGGCCGCTCTTCATCGGCATGGACACGCATGCCCTCTCCGAACCCGCCTTCATTTCCGCCGTCGAAGTCTTCGCCGCCAACGGCCTCGACATCATGTTTCAGGAAGGGCTGGGCTACACCCCCACCCCCGTCATCTCCCACGCCATCCTCACCTTCAACCGAACCCATCCGGGGCTCCTGGCGGACGGGGTAGTCATCACGCCGTCGCACAATCCGCCCACCGATGGCGGCTTCAAGTACAATCCGCCCAGCGGCGGGCCGGCGGACCCCGAAATCACGGGCCTCATCCAGGCGCGCGCCAATGCCATCATCGCTGATGGGCTGCGCGCCGTGCGCCGTATGCCCTTCGAACGCGCCCTCAAGGCGGAGACGACTCATCCGTATGATTACATCACGCCCTACGTGGAAGACCTGCGCAACGTCGTGGCCATGGAGGCCATCGCGGCCGCCAGCCTGAAAATCGGCGTAGACCCCCTGGGCGGATCGGGTATTGCCTTCTGGCCCCGCATCGCCGAAACCTATCGGCTGAACCTGGAAATCGTCAATCCCTATGTGGATCCCACCTTCGCCTTCATGACCGTGGATTGGGACGGCAAAATCCGCATGGATTGCTCCTCGCCTTACGCCATGGCGAGCCTCATCAGCCTCAAAGACCGCTTCGACATCGCCTTCGCCAACGACCCCGACTACGACCGACATGGCATCGTCACACCCAGCGCGGGCCTGCTGAACCCCAATCACTACCTCGCCGTCGCCATCTCCTATCTGTTCCAGCATCGCCCTGGCTGGCGCCCCGACGCGGCGATCGGTAAGACCCTCGTCTCCAGCTCCATGATTGATCGCGTCGCCGCGCATCTCGGACGGCGCCTGTGCGAGACCCCTGTCGGCTTCAAGTGGTTCGTCGAGGGGCTGGTAGACGGCTCCTTCGGCTTCGGCGGGGAGGAGAGCGCCGGCGCCTCGTTCCTGCGGCAGGATGGCACCGTCTGGACGACCGACAAAGACGGCATCATCCTCGACCTGCTGGCAGCGGAGATCACCGCCGTCACCGGCAAGGATCCGGGTGAACACTACCGCGACCTGGAGGCCCTGTTCGGCAGCCCCTGCTACGAGCGCATTGACGCGCCCGCCTCTGCGCCCCAACGCGCCGTCCTGAAGGACCTCTCGCCGGAGCTGGTGCAGGCGGAGACGCTGGCAGGCGACCCCATCCTCGCCAAGCTCACCCGCGCGCCGGGGAACAACGCTCCCATCGGCGGCCTGAAGGTCGTCACCGCGCAAGGATGGTTTGCCGCCCGCCCCTCCGGCACCGAGGACGTCTACAAGATTTACGCCGAAAGCTTCCGCGGGCCGGAACACCTGCGCCAGATTCAGGAGGAAGCGCGCGCCATCGTCAACGCCGCCTTCGTCGCGGCGGGTGTGGCATAGCCAGAGCGCTTCGTCACCAAACGAGACGGCGCCGAAGGGACATCCCCCGGCGCCGTCTCTTATCCGTTATCCACCGTTTATCTCAGGGAGCATCCTCGCCCAAAGGTGAGGGCAGAACCTCTGCATCAGGCGCATCAGGCGCCTCAGGTGCCTCAGGCGCTGCCGGTGCGACGGGAGCCGGCGCAGGCGAAGCCGGGCTGACCGGCGCAACGGGGCGGCGCGAAGGGACTGCCGGCGGCGCCGCGGGCGGGGGCACCGTACCCGTCGCCGCATAGGGCCGCGTCCCAAACTGCGTCAGCGTGACCGCACCGACCCCCAGCGCGATCAATGGCCAGATCAAGATGAGGGGCAGCCAACTCCACGTCACCTGCACGAGCACCGCCAATATCGTGAGCAAGACCGTGCCCAGCACGGCCATCGCCACAGGCGATGCCTGCTCCACCTTGAAAATCCCGTGCAGCACGCGCTCGCCGAGCACCGAGCCCAGCGCCACCCATCCCAACGCCGCCCCCACGCCCACGATGAGAGCGCCGACCACCGCCAACGGGCTCAGACAGATAGTGATCACCAGAATCACCAGCACCAACGCCGCGCCGATGAAGACCAACAGCCCCACCCCAAACGCGGGCAGCGGCACATTCATGATCGTCTCCGCCACACGCCCTACGTGTTGAGGCCAGAGGCTCACGAAAAAGAGCGCGAACAGCCCCAACACCACAATCGTCAACACGCTGCGCACCACTTTCCACAGCGCCTGCAGCCACAGCGGCTGTGAAGGTTGCGTCCCGCCGATGGGTGGCTCCGGCCCATCGCCGTTGTCAAATGTGCTCGGCCCAAACGGGAAATTCCAGTTGAAGCCCTGAACGCGCTCCGCCTTCTGAATTTCGCCCTCGACAATCGCGCCCTCATCCTGGGTCACTGCCCCCGCCGAGGACACATTGCCCTGGATGTGCGCCGTGCTGTCCAGATGCAACTCGCCAGCGGAGAAGACGTCACCCTCCACCGTTCCGGCGATGTCCGCCGCACCGAACACCGCGACGTCGCCACGGACAGTGGCCTCTTCACGTATCTCCAATGCGCCAAAAGTGGTCAGGTCGCCGGTAAGGCTCGACCCCTGGCCCAACGTCACCGGCCCGAAAACTACCAGGTCGCCGGTGACGCTATCGCCCGGCGCCAGAGTGTAGGGTCCGAAATGAACCCCGCCGCTTCCTCCCTGCGCAGCCCAGACGGGGGACGCCGCTGTCAGCAACAACAAAGCCGCCATACTTGCGAAAATCACACGCTTCAACATCACTACCTCCTTCGAAAATAGAGATCAGCGAGTCAGCAGTCAGCGAATCAGCAAATCAGCGAATCTCCAAATCACTTGCATGGCCTATGTACCGCGAACTTCAGGCCGCTCTCAGGCCGTCATTTTCATTATCAACGCGAATCTGCGTGAGTCTGCGTGAATCTGCGTCCAATACCTCCTCTGAAAATGGCTCACGGATGGCCACAGATTTCACGGATCAGAAAAGGTGACGCGAACTTCAGGCCGCTCTCGGACCGCCCCGGAATGAATTCCGGGTCTGCCACGTCCCCAACAACGCGCTTCAACGCGGTTGGCTCCAGCAAACTGGAGATTGCATCCCCAGCCGAACTACTCACGCCTCATGCCTCACATTTCCGTGCTTGCCCGGTGTGTGCCAACACATGGCGTCTTCTTATTCCTACGCTCTGAAACGCTCAAAGTTGCGCCGACGCCTGCCTTCGTCGCCGGCGCACGGATTTTTCGTGCAGATCCTCTCCGCGCTAAAGTCGGCCACTTTTTCCTCCAACCGGCGCCTCCGCCAGAGTTCCACGGACAAAATGTCGTCACCGCCTATGCCGAGGCCGCTTCGCGCTGCCGCCGCAGCATCACCATGGTGATCGTCGCCAGCACGCCATGAGGCATGAACAGGAGCAACCACGCTGCCGCCAACACCAGCACCAACAGCGCGAGGGAATGTCCCGCCGCCATCAGCCCCATCAACGTCTGGATCAGGGCCTCGAACAGCACTTCCCTGGAGAACAGCATCACGGCGAGAATGCGGTTGAAGTCCCAGTACGCTATCCCCAAGGCCACCGTACCCGCCACGCCGAGCAACACCGTCAACGCCACCACCCCCAGCAGCAGCCACGACCGCCGTCGGCGGTAGCTGGCCGTCGCCTGCGCCGTGGTCTTGAGCGCCAGGTCCATCGGCGGCACGGGCCGCGGCGCCCGGCGCAACGCCGTGTCCAGCCGGGCCAGGGCTTCCCAGTCCGCGCGGCAACGCGCACACTCGCGCAGATGCTGCTCCCAATCGGCCTGTTCTTCCAAGGTCAACTCGCCATCCAGCGCCCTGATCCACCATCCCTCACTGTGCATGTCCCACATCATGCGCCTCCCGCATTCCAGTATTCCAGCGGCTGCTCTCCTCCCCCTGAGTCTGCGCCCAACATGCAGCCAGCGCGCGCCGCGCCCGGAACAGCCGCGATTTCACCGCCGAGACGCTCAAATGCGTCACGGCAGCGATCTCCTCATACGAAAGATCCTGCCAGTAAAACAGCGTCACCACCAGACGATCCACCGGCGCGAGGGTCTCCAGCAGCGCCTGCACCGCGCGTTGCCGCTCGCGCTCCTCCAACTGCCGCTCCGGGCTGGGATCCGTCCCCGCCTGCCATTCCCAGGCGCCGTCCTCCCCCATCCCGTCCAGCGAGACTTCGGGACGGCGGCGCCGCAGGCGATCCGTGCAAAAGTTCGCGGCGATGCGCAGCACCCACGGTTTGAAGGGCCGCTCCACGTCAAAAGTGTGCAGACTCATCACGGCTTTCACCAACACATCCTGCGCGGCGTCTTCGGCTTCGGTGGAGGTGCCCAACATGCGGTAACACAAGCCATACACCGGCGGTTGATAAGTCTCCACCAACCAGCTGATCGCCAGCTCATCTCCGTGCATGGCTGCGGTGATCCACTCTTGCTCGGTCACGCCTTTGTCCCTCGTTTTCTAGTACGCACGGCAAGTCGCCAGGTTGCAAAAAGGGGCAACATGGGATGTTGCCCCTTGAAACCTCGTCTCGCGGCCCGCATTCTCAGAAGGGCCGTTGCAGGTCCGAAAGCAGGAACGAATCCGGCTCCTCTTCCTCATCGCTGAGCAACGTCCCTTTGGGGAGCTCTTTCTCGATGGCCACGCCTTCATACTCATCAATCGGGCCATCAGAACCTTCCACATCACCGCGATACCCCGTGCCGGCGGGGATCAGCTTGCCAATGATGACGTTCTCCTTCAGGCCGTAGAGCGGATCCTCATCGCCCTGCACCGCGGCGTTCGACAGAACCTTGATGGTGTGCTGGAACGACGCCGCCGAGAGGAAGGAATCCGTCGCCAACGCCGCCTTGGTGATGCCCAACAGCACCTGCCGCGCGCGCGCCGGCTGCCCGCCCTGGTCCACGATCTCGCGGTTCTTCTTCTCATAACGGACCCGATCCACCAGGTCGCCCGGCAAAAACTCCGTGCTGCCCGATTCGGTCACCATCACCTTGCTGAGCATCTTGCGGATGATGATCTCGAAGTGCTTGTCATTGATGACCGGTCCCTGTCGGCGGTACACCTCCTGCACTTCGCGCAGCAGATAGCGCTGCACCGCCTCGCGGCCCTGCACCTGCAGGATCCGATGCGGATTCAGCACCCCTTCACACAGCTGCTCGCCCGCTTCGACCTTCTGCCCTTCCGTCACCAACAGACGCACCGAGGGCGCCATCTCGTACTCCCGCTCGTCCTTCACCTCGTAGCTCAACGTGAGCGTGCGACCTTCCAGGCTGATGTGGCCGCTGGCCTTGGCGCGAATCTCTTCGGTCTCGCCGCGCGCCAACAGCTGCCCCAGTTTGACCTCGTCGGCGTCTTCCACCAAAATCTCCCAATCCTCAGGGATCTCGTGGACGGCGTGCTTCAGCTGCGTATGGGTCACGATGACCTTCATAGCATCGCCCTCACGGACGATGTGCACGATGCCGGCAATATCGGAGATCTCCGCCTCGCCTTTCGGCATACGGCGGGCTTCCAACAGCTCTTCCACGCGCGGCAGACCGCTGGTGATGTCACCGCCGGAAGAGGCCGTGCCGCCGGTGTGGAACGTCCGCAGCGTCAACTGCGTGCCCGGTTCACCGATGGACTGCGCCGCGATGATACCGACCGCCGTCCCGATGTGCACCAACGAGCCGCGACCCAAATCGCGCCCGTAACACATGGCGCAGATACCGAAATCCATCTCGCACGTCATCGGCGAGCGGACAAACACGTCCGTGATGCCCGCACGGACCAACCGTTCCACCCGCTCCTCATCGAGCTCCTGATTCCGCTGCACAATGATTTCACCCGTCTGGGGATCAACGACCGGCGCCGCGGCCATACGCCCGACAAGGCGTTCGCCGAACGTCTGATCGGCGACGCGCTCTTCCTTGCGATCACGAATCCACAAACCGCGGCGAGTGTGACAATCTATCGCGTTGATGATCACATCCTGCGCCGTGTCCACCAACCGGCGGGTGAGATACCCCGCGTCAGCTGTGCGGAGCGCCGTATCCGACAACCCCTTCCGCGAACCGTGCGTGGAGATGAAGTACTCCAGCGCCGTCAGGCCCTCGCGCAAGTTGGAGCGGATCGGCAACGGGATGATGCGCCCGGAGGGGTCGGCCATCAAACCGCGCATCCCCGAAAGCTGCGCGATCGGTGCGAAACCGCCCTTGGAAGCGCCAGACTTCGCCATCACCGCGATGGGGCCGTAGGGGTCGAGGGAGTCCGAGACCGCCCGCGACACATCCTCGCGCACGCGCGTCCAAATCTGGATGACGCGGTTGTACTCCTCGTCCTCGGTCAACAGGCCGCGCCGGTACTGCCGCTCGATCTCGGCCACCTCCTGCGACGCGGCCTCCATGATCGCCTCCCGCGACTCAGGGATCGTCAAATCGTAGACGGAAATGGTCACGCCGGAGAGGGTCGCATAGTAGAAGCCCAACGCCTTGATGTCATCGGCGAACTGCACCGTGACGTCCGGGCCCAACAGGCGATAGCACCGCGCGATTTCGTTGTTGAGATCGTTCTTACCCAGTGGTCGGTTGATGAAGCGCATTGGATCGGGCACGATCCGGTTGAACAGCGCGCGCCCCACCGTCGTCGCGATCGGCTCGGCCGGCGCCGGGCGCCCCTCGTACACCTGTGCCACCAAAATCGGCGTGTGCAGGGCCACCTTACCCAACACATACGCTGTCTCGACCTCATTGAGGTCCGTGTAGAAGCGCGGTTGCTCCTCCGTCGGACGTCCGTCCATGGTGAGGTAGTAAATGCCCATGCACATGTCCTTGGAGGGACCGATGATGGGCTGTCCGTCGGCAGGCTTCAAAATGTTGCGCGAGGCGAGCATCAGCTTGCGGGCCTCTTCCACCGCCTTGCGGGACAGTGGAATGTGCACCGCCATCTGGTCGCCATCGAAGTCGGCGTTGAAAGCCGCGCACACGAGCGGGTGGAGCTGGATCGCCTTGCCTTCGATGAGGATCGGCTCGAAAGCCTGAATGCCGAGGCGGTGCAGCGTCGGCGCACGGTTGAGCAGCACGGGGCGGTCGCCGATGACCTCCTCCAGCACTTCCCACACCTCGGGCCGCTGCCGCTCGATCAGCCGCTTGGCCGCTTTGACGTTCGCCGCATAGTTGTAATCCACCAGGCGCTGAATCACGAACGGACGATACAGTTCCAGCGCCATCGTCTTAGGCAGACCGCACTGATGCATCTTGAGATGCGGCCCGACGACGATGACGGAACGACCGGAATAGTCCACGCGCTTACCCAGCAGGTTGCGGCGGAACCGGCCCTTCTTCCCCTTGAGCAAATCGCTCAACGACTTGAGCTGACGCCGCCCGCGGCGGCTCATGGCCTTGCCGCGCTGACTGTTGTCAATGAGGCTGTCCACGGCCTCCTGCAACATGCGTTTCTCGTTATGGATGATCACTTCCGGGGCGCCCAGATCGAGCAGCCGGCGCAAGCGGTTGTTGCGGTTGATGACGCGGCGATACAGATCGTTGAGGTCGGAGGTGGCAAAACGCCCGCCATCGAGCTGCACCATCGGGCGCAATTCCGGCGGCAACACCGGCAGCACCGTCAAAATCATCCATTCGGGGCGATTATGGCTCTTGCGGAGCGCTTCCACCACGCGCAGGCGACGGGTCGCCTTCTTGCGGCGTTGTGCCGAACGCCCGTTTCGCACCTCTTGCCACAGCTCCTCCGAGAGCGCCTCCAGGTCGAGCCGCGCCAGCAGCTCGTAGACGGCCTCGGCTCCCATGCCCGCCTTGAAGACCTGTCCCCACTTCTGCCGCAGCTCGCGGTAGCGCGCCTCGTTGAGGAATTGAAGCGGCGCCAGGCTCAGCAGCTCCTCACGGTCCGCGTCGTAGCGGGTACGCACCGTGAGCGTCTTGGCCTGCAGCTCCTCGCGGATTTGCGCCAGCTTGTCCTGAATGCCGGCGGCCAGCGTCTCCGCCTCCCCGTCCGACATTCCCATGGGCGCCTGCTCCCGCTCACGGATCTCGCGTTCGAGCTCATCAAGCGCTTCCTGGGCCACCATGGTCAGGGTGGCGTAATGACTGCGGCGGACGATTTCCCCCGCCTCCACGATGACCGTATCCGTGATCTCGAAAATCAGCGTCTCCGGCGCCTCGCGATCCATCAGACTCTCCAGCCGTCGCTGCAAGCGCTGGGCCTCCTTAGAAATCGCATCCGCCCGGGCATCGCGCTCCTCTTCCAGCATTTCCCGCAGAGCACGCGCTTGCAGTTCCTGTTGTTCCTGGTAGTGAGCCAGCTGCTCGTCCAGATCGGCGCTCATGGACTGCGCCGCCTTGTCCAGCGTGTTGATGCCCTGCTTCTCGCGCTCCTCCAGACGTTTGAGCGCCCGTTGACGGGCCTCTTCGTCCACATGGGTGATGATGTACTGCGCGAAGTAAAGCACACGGTCGAGGTTACGCTTGCTGATGTCGAGCAGAATGCTCAAATGGCTGGGGACGCGCCGGGTGTACCAGATATGCGCTACCGGCGCGGCGAGCACGATGTGCCCCATGCGTTCACGGCGCACCGCCGAGCGGGTGACTTCCACATTACACTTGTCGCAGATAATGCCCCGGTAGCGAATGCCCTTGTATTTGCCGCAATAACATTGATAATCGCGGGTCGGGCCAAAAATCGCTTCACAGAACAGCCCATCTTTTTCGGGACGCAAACGGCGGTAATTGATGGTTTCCGGTTTGGTTACCTCCCCATAGGACCAGGAAAGGATGGCTTCCGGCGAAGCCAGGTTGATACGCAACATCTTGAAGGTACGCGCTTCAGTCACAACTTCGTCCCTATTCATCGTCTCCCCCACATGGTCTCAAACGACCTTCAAAGAATATGGCCTGAGCCATACAGCACAAAAGAAGCGTCCGAGAATTCCGACGGAATCCTCAGCGCTTCCCCGATAAAACCGCTTCCCGCTAGCATAGGCGAATGAATATTATAGCCCCGTCCATTCAAAAGTCAAACGAACGCGGGGCCATGAAGAAGCCTTAAAAACGCCCGGAAGTTAAACCGTAACGGGATCGAAACACAACGCCGACGTTGCGACAGGAGGCACGTCATGCCAGAAGGCCGTCTCACCTCGCCAGCAGCAAAAAAAGCCGCGTCTTCACGCGGCATCACCGATTTCATTACAGGCAAGCCCGCCGGTTAGAGGATCAGCGTAGCGTCGCCAAAAGAGAAGAAGCGATAACGCTCACGAATGGCTTCGGCGTAGGCCTTGCGGATGAGCTCGACGCCCGCAAAAGCCATCACCAACGCCAGGAGGGTACTGCGCGGCAAGTGGAAATTGGTGATCAGTGCGTCCACCACCCGGAATTGAAATCCGGGCGTGATATAAAGCCGGGTGAAACCCTCGAAAGGCGCCACCGTGCGCCACGGGCATCCCTCCGCGGAGGTCTGCAGCAGTCCTTCGCGCGCCGCGGTCTCCAACACCCGCATCGAAGTCGTGCCCACGGCGATGACCCGCCCGCCCATCACCTTCGTCTGATTGATCTGTGCGGCGACTTCTGGCGTGAGGGTCGCCCATTCGCTGTGGATGGCATGCCCTTCGATGGCTTCCTCCGTGATCGGACGGAACGTATCCAGCCCCACATGCAAGGTGACGAAGGCCAGCTGCACCCCCTGATCCCGCAAGGCGAGCAGCAGCTCCGGCGTGAAATGCAATCCCGCCGTCGGCGCGGCGGCGCTGCCCAGGGTGCGCGAATACACCGTCTGATAGCGCTCCGGGTCATCCAGGGCCTGATGAATGTACGGCGGCAAAGGCATTTGCCCGATACTGTCGAGGTACGGCTCGATGGGCTCAGAGAACACCACCGTGCGCTCGCCACGTTCCCCGCTCGCCTCCACTTCAGCGTAGAGCGCGAGGGGCTCGTCACCCCGCAGCAGCTGCAGGCGGCTTCCCACGCGCGTGCGCGCCCCGCCCACGAGCGCTCGCCAACGGGCCGCGCCGAGATCCCGCAGCAGCAGAATTTCGACTTTGCCGCCGCCGGGCGTCTTCCGCCCAAACAGCCGCGCCGGGATGACACGGCTCTCATTGGCGACGAGCAAATCGCCGGGATGAAGGTAGTCCCCCAGCTCCCGGAAGATGCGATGTTCCAGCGCGCCGATGTCGCGGTGAATGACGAGCAGCCGCGAGCTGTCCCGAGGCTCCACTGCCTGCTGCGCGATGAGCTCCACAGGCAGGTCATAGTCAAGATCGGCAGTTTTCATCTGACTGAGGTCACTCCGGCAACAAGACCGGGCGCAACTGCGGCGCATAGGCGTCAATCAACGCCGGCGTGAGGGCGTTGCCGCGCGCGATGGCCGTGTAGAGGTCCGCACTGGGGCGCGGCGTACGCACGCCGGTTGCGGGATCCATTTCGATCAGGCCGAAGCGCAACGTCCAGCCCTCCGCCCACTCGAAATTGTCCACCAGCGTCCAGTGATAATAGCCTTGCACGGGAATGTTGTTCTGCAAAATCTTCCACAGTTGGTGCAGGTGCAATAGCAACGCGGCCGGCCGCTGATCGTCGTCGCTATCGGGAATGCCATTTTCGGTGATGTAGATCGGCAAGCGCATCTGCCACAAGCGCTTGATCGCGCGCCGCAACCCCTCCGGGTAGAGCTCACCGTACCCGCCGTCGAGCAGCTCCGCATCAGGGGCATGGAGCGTGCGGCTGAACAGCGCCTCTTTGGCGCCGCTATCGAAAGCGACCAGATCGCGCGTGTAATAGTTCAGGCCGATCCAATCCAGCGTGTGACGCAACGACCAGGCCGGGCCAAAACCGATGGGCAGGACCCACCGCCCTTTCCACACCGCATCGAGCACGGAGCGATTGAAACCCCGATCCAGGATCTTGGCCACCAACCGGTCCAGAAACGAGTGCGGGTTGGCGGGATCAAAAAAGCGCAGATTGTGCGCCAGTCCCACCCTGGCATTGGGTTGAAGGCGGTGAATGGTGCGGTAGGCCTCGGCGTGAGCCCCAAGCAGGGCTTTCAACACGACGCGGGTCGCCCCGAAATCGCGCCGACCGGGCGGAAACGTCCCATAGAGATAGCCCATCACGGCGTAAACGTTGGGCTCGTTGAGGGTGCACCACAACGTCACCTGATCGCCAAGCGCCTTGACCACCCGCTCGACGTAACGGACGAAATGCGCGCGCGTGTCCTGGTTCAGCCAGCCGCCCTGCTGCTCCAGCCACAGCGGATTGGAGAAGTGATGCAGCGTCACCATCGGCTCCAGGCCGCGCTGCTGCAGGCCCTTCAGCATCTCGCGGTAACGCTCCAGGGCGGCGTTATCAAAGCGCCCCGGCTCCGGCTCGACCCGGCTCCACTCGATGGAAAGGCGCAGCGCATTCAGGCCCATGGCCGCCGCACGGTCGAAATCGGCCTCCGCCGCTTCCCACCAATCGCAGGCGCGCCCGGAAGTGTGGCCCCCTTTGATGTGCCCCTCCTGCTGTTCCCAGGCCCACCATTGATTGTTGGTGTTGTTGCCCTCGACCTGATGCGCGGCGGTGGCAACCCCCCATTTGAAATTCGGCGGAAAGTGAAAAGTAGCTTCGGGCATGACCCTCTCCTGACGTGGAATACACAACAGCGCCCGGCCACGCGCCCGTTGCGACCCAGCGTCGTTAGATGTTGAGGCAACAAAACACGGTGAGCGGAAATCTCCGCTCACCCTACTGCTCTCCTCACAGAGCTACTGCACGACCGGGCACACTCCCAGGCCGAGGAAGCCCGGCCCGACGTGCGAGCCGATCACCGGTCCGGTCTCGTGCAGGAAGAAATCCACGCACTGCAATTCCTGGCGCACCTGCTCACCAAAAGCGTGAGCGTCCTCCGCGCATTGGATGTGCGTGACCGCCGCATAGACCGGCACATCGCCCACCCGCTTCTGCACCTCGGCGAGCACCTGCTCCAGACCCCGCTTCCGGGTGCGCGCCACCGTCAGCGGATCAATCTTGCCGTCGTTGAGGTAGAGAATAGGACGCAGGTGCAGCACGTTTCCCAGCAACTTCGCCGCGCCATTGATGCGCCCCCCTTTTTGCAGATAGTCCAGAGTTTCTACCAGGAACACGCCGGCAAAGTTGTGGGTCATCTGCTCCACAACGGCGGCGGCCTCAGCGCGCGAACCGCCTGCCGCCAGCACTTTTGCCGCATTGTGGACCATCAGCGCCAGCACGCAGGTCGTCGCCTGGGAATCAATCACGGTGATCCGCTCAGGCGCCACTTCCTGGGCCACCATCTGCGCCACGCGCACCGTCCCGCTCAACGCTTCCGAGATATGGATGGAGAGTACCTCATCGCCATCGCGGGTGAGCTCCTCGTAAAGGCGAAGGAAATCGCCAGGCGGGGGCTGACTCGTGGTGGGCGCCGTCTCCACGTGCGCCAGATGCTGATAAAACACCTCTAGCGAGAGGGCGTCCTCGTCCTGATCCGCCAGGTCCGCGCCCATGTTGACTTTGAGCGGCACCGTGTGAATGGACCATGCCTCACGGATCGCGGGCGGCAGATAAGCCGTGGTGTCTGTGACAATGTGAATCATAAGTTCCTCCCTGAATGAAAAGGCAGCTGTTAAGGTGCGGGAACGCCTCCTGACCGTGGAGGTCAGGAGGTCAAGGAGGGACTTTCACCTGGCAAAGGAATCAGTACAGAGGCAAGGAGCCAATGGCGTTAGATAAAATAATGCCTGGCAATGATAAAATGCCCGAGCAAACGTCCCTCGCCCCGCCCATTAAAAAAACACTTCGATGAGAATTATAATGTAATTAGCCCAGGTGACAACACCACCCCCCTCCGAGAATAGAGATCAGCGAGTCAGCAGTCAGCGAACCAGCGAATCTCAAAATCACTTGCGTCGCCAATGTAACGCAAACTTCAGGCCGCCCCGGAATGAATTCCGGGTCTGCTACGTCAACCAAACAACGCGCTTCAGCGCGATTGGCTCGTGTCAGGCTGGGGATTCCATCCCCAGCCAAACTGGCGAGCCGTCGCAGCCTCTGCTCACGACTCACATTTTCATCCTTGAATGGTGCGCTAGCACACGGCGTCTCCTGGAAAACGGCTATTTCGTGGTTAGCAGGACGCGATTATCCGCCCACGGCGTCCCGTCGGCGGCGGCGGCCGGCAATGTCACGCCGGTATCGCCGTCGTACCAGCCCACGCCCAGGCGATAGTCACCGGGTGGCGCGGGCAGCGTCACCGTCTCGCTCACGACTTCACCGGCAGCCCACCAGCTGGTAGGATAGGTCCACGCGCGAGGCATGGCGTCGTCCTGCGCGAGGATCTCGCCAGAGGCAGCCAGCACGTGGACGAAGCGCTTGTAGTCACGCGCGGGGACGGTCTGCGCCTGCCACCACAGCGTCACCCGGAGCGTGTCGGCGTCGCGGCTGAGGTCGTAGCCGAGCAAGCGTATCTCGTCGCCGAAGTCCGCCTGTTGGGGATAGGTCGGCGCCGGTAAGGTGAAACTGCGCGGGCGCGGGATGATGTTCAGCGCGCCCAGCTCGCAGGTCTGGCTGATGGCGCCCTCTGCGAGCAGCGTCAGACGCAGCGTGTAGGGGCCATCGGGCAGCAGCGGCGGGAGTGCGAGCGTCACCGGGGCGCGCACCCACGCGAAGCGGGGCCAGGCAGAGGTGCGCGAGCCGGGCGCGAGGGGACCCTCGCGCGTCGCGACGCCGTTCCCCGCCGCATCCAGCGCCTCCCAGCGCGCGGTCAGATCGGCGGAAGGGAGCGCGGCGGCGTACCACTCGGCGGTGAACTCCAGCGCCGCCCCTTCGGGATGCGCCTCCGGCAGCGCCAGGCCGATGAGAGTCACGCCGCCCGCCGCGCACAGGGTCTGTTCATCGCGGTACTGCCACTCGCAACAGCGTTCGCGCGGATCGCGCACCGTTACCCCCGTGAGTCGGATGGGGAGCTCGACCTCGCCGCCGGTCTCCATCGTCGCCTCGAGATAGGAAATCACGTGCAGCGTGTAGTCGCCGGGGGCCAGCCCTTCCGGCAGTGAGAGCGTCGGATAATCCGTGACGAGCTCGCCCGCCTGCCAGAGCGTGGTGGGCAAATAGCCGTAGCCGGGCTGCAAATCCACCTGACTGAGCTGCCGTCCGTCCGCATCGAGCAGCCGCAGCGAGAGGCTCCAGTTGCGCGGGGTCCGCTGCGCCAGCGACCAGTGCAGTTTCAGCCGCAACGTCGTCGGATCGGGCTGCTGCGCTTCGACGGCGTGCAGCGTCAGATCGCGGAAGCGCGCCAGCACAGGCGCGTCCGCGGGCAGCGAAGGTCCCTGCGTCACCCGCACCGCGCCGAGGTAGAGCGCGCCCCGCTCCGCGCCGGTGGCCGTGCGCGCCGGCAGCTCGCCCTCTATGCCGAAGACGCGCAATTCAAGCAGATACAGGCCGCGAGAGAGATCGGCCGGCAATTCCAGCGTCGGCGTGACCTGCCCGGCCAGCGTGAAGGTCGTTTCCGCAAGGCCGTAGGGGACGCCATGACGGGGTTCTGCCGGCGAGACCAGGCGCAGGGTGGCCGTGATGAGCTTGGGGGTCGGCAGCTCCCACGTCAGCGGGACGGCGAGCGTTTGAGCAGAAGCGACCCCCTCAGGCAGCGCGCCGACGGCGGTGAGCACGGCGTCGCCCGTTCCCAGCTGCGCGTGCCATGGCGTGCCAAAATACACCGGTCCGCGCGTGGCCAAAGGCATTTGGATGAAGTCGAAGGTGGCAGGGGAAAGGGGGAGAGAGGAGGAGAGGGCGAAGAGGGCAGGGAGAATCACTGCCAGCGCGAACACCGACAACAGCGCCCCTACGGCTTTCAAAAAGCCGGCCAATTCTCTGCGCCTTCGCGCCGCGGCACCGCTGCGTTGAAAAAACGCCGCGCATAGCCCCACGACCGTCAGCGCGGAAATCCACTCCGCCGCCGCGCGAAGCGGGGTAGCACGCAGCTGCAACGTGACCGTGTGCTCCCCCGTCGCCAGGTCTACCGTCAACCGGCCGGAGCCGGTCATGGGATAAGCCTCGGCGGCGACGCCGTCCACCTCCGCCTGCCAGCCCGGCCACCAGGTGAGGGGGAACGTCACCGGAGCGTCGCCAGCCACCGTGAGCTGCCAGGTCTGGCGATCGGGGCGGCGATCGAGGAGCGCCGCCGTCACCGTCACGCCGCCATCGGCGATGGGCTGCGCCGCGTCCACACCATCTACGACCGCCTCGGAGAGATACAGGCGCGGTTTCACGTCGCGCGGGAGATACTCATAGCGGATCGTCGTGCCGATGTTGCCGGTGAACGCCTCGTAAAGCAGCAGATTGTCCCATGTCACATCGTTGGCGGTGATGAGCAGGCGTTCGGGACGGAGCGCGCCGAGCGTGGCCAACGCCAGGCAAACAATCAGGAGGGCCGGGACTGCGTGCTGCGTAATTCGTACTGCGTAATTCGTAATTCGTACTGCGTACTGCGTGAAACGTGAGTCGCTTTCTCGCTTTTCCGCCTTTTCGCCTTCCCGCTTTTCCGCCTTCTCGCCTTCCCGCTGATGTGCCAGCGCCGCCGTCGCCATGGCCGTGAAGAGCGCCTGCACGGAGAGGAAGCGCCAGGGGAATTGGGTGGTCGCCAGCAGCGGCAGATGTTCCCACAATGGCGCCGAGAGCGGGGTAATCATGAACGTGGAGAGAGCCAGGGAGAAGAGGATGAAGGCGTGCTGCGTACTGCATACTGCGTACTGCGTACTGCGTAAGACGTGAGTCGCTGACTCGCTTTCTCGCTGATTCGCTGACTCGCTTTTTCGCTTTTTCGCTTTTTCGCCGATTTGCCAAATCAACGCGCCCGCGCCAAGCAGCGCCAGCGCCGCCTGCACCCCTCCCATCGCAAAAGGGCCAGCAGCGGCAGCGTCGCCGGCGACCGAATAGTCGAACAAGAACGTGCGCTGTACCAGGTTCAGCCCGCGAAAGTGATTGCTGTAATGGAAATATCCCGCCGTGAACTCCGGCCCCATCTGGCCGTAGCCCGTCTCGCCGATGGCAGGAATCCAGAACCAGGCCGTGAGGAGGAAGGCAAGGAGGAAAGGAGAGATAAGGCGTACTGCGTACTGCGTGCTGCGTACTATGTAATGCGTAATGCGTAATGCGTGATTCGTGTTCTCGCTGATTCGCTGACTCGTTGATTCGTTTTCTTGCAGATTTGCCGATTCGCTGATTTGCTGATTTGCTGATTTGCCGATTTGCTGATTTATCGCATACAACAGCGCGAACGGCGCAAAGATGAGCGCCGAGACGTTGTGCGTGAGGATCAGGGCAGCGTAGCTCAGCGCAGCGAGGGTGACCCGACGCAGCGTGGGGCGCTCGGCGGCGCGATCCAGCGTCCACAGGATGAGAGGATACCAGACGAAGGCCCAAAATTCGGAGAGCGAATCGCCGCGCACGTAGACGTTCACCAGATGGAACGGCGCGAAGGCGTACGCCGCAACCGCCAGCAGGGTGGCCCGTCGGTTACCGTAGACGCGCTGCGCCCACAGGGCCAGCGTCAGCGCGGCGAGCAGGAAGCCCAGCGTCTGCGTCGCCTGGATCGCCAGCAGGGGCGAGAGGCCCAACGCCGTCAGACCGCCGCTGAGGTAGAAGGGCAGTGCGGCGTAATGATTGAAGAACGGATATCCCAGGTCATAGGCAGCGTGCGCCATCCATCGCGCGGGGAGAATGCCGTGGCGCAGATTTTCGGCCATATCCAGCGTGCGTTGCAGCAGAAAGGGGCTGTCGCCGCCGCCGCGCGTGTTCACCATCCCCGGTCCCCACAGCGGAAAGGCCGCGAGGAGAGGAAGAAGGAAAAGAAATGCGTAAAACGTAAGACGTGATGTGGAATGCGTCATGCGGGAAGGTTTAGGTGTTGACATTGGATTGTATTTCAGTTATACTATTTGTAGATTCGTTATACAAAATAAGGAACAGGTAAGATGAAAACGGTCACTGTATCCGCAAAAGGCGCTATCGTGATACCCAAAGAAATCCGGGAAGCCCGAGGCTTGTACCCGGGCACTCGGGTACAAATTGTAACTTATGGCGACGTGACCGCCATCGTGCCGGTGCCTGATGATCCCGTTGCCGCACTAAACGGCATGTTCGCCGATGAGGATGGCGTAAACTGGACCAATATTCTATTACAAGAGCGGCGGGCAGATTATGAGCGCGAAGAAGCCAAAATCCGCCAGTGGCAAGAGCCCTCCAACCCCGAAAGCGCCCCCCCATCATGACGCGCGTGTATGTGTTAGACTCATTTGCCATCATTGCCCAAATTCGTCATCAACCCGGCTATTTTCGTGTGCATACGCTCTTACAGCAAGCACAAGCGTTGGGTTGTCAAATTTATATGAGCGAAATAAATGTAGGGGAAGTTTTGTATGTTATCGAGCGAAAAAAGGGATTGGCAGGCGTTCAGAATTTCATCAGCACGTTGAAAGAAGGGCCAATACGGCTCGTGCCTGCGTCATTTGAGCGGATTCAGAGCGCGGCCCACCTCAAAGCCCATTATCCCATGTCTTACGCCGACGCCTTCGCCGCAGTACTGGCGCAGGAATTGAAGGCCACACTCGTCACCGGCGACCCCGAATTTCACGCCGTCCAACATCTGATTCACATTGAATGGCTGAGCGAAAAAACGAGTGAGTGAGAAAGCGAGTGAGCGCCTTCTCGCCTTTTCGCTTTATCGCCTTCTCGCCCCATCGCTCTCCACAATCACTCCCACCTCAATCCACGTCCCCAAGGGTTCGCCGGTATCGCTGCGATAGAGGCCTACATGGAGTGTATCGCGCGCGGGATCGGGGATAACCGCCGGCAGGAAATGCTCGTCGAGGATGAGATCGCCCGGCAACCAATGCGACGTCGGCAGATGTCCCTCCCCCGGCGGCATGTCGTGTTGGGTGAGCAGCTCCCCGTCCCGCAGATAGTGCACGTAGACTGTGTAGTCCGCCGCCAGCGGGGTGACGCAATCCCACCACAGTCGTACCGTTGATCCCCCGGCGTCTGAACGCACCAACGCCGCCCGCAAGAGAATTTCCCCGTTCGCCGCGCCAAAACGCGCGATGGCTTCCGGCACAGGCGGGCGGGCGTCCGCCGTGATGAGCAAGGCCGCCGTGTAGGGTGCCGGGTCCTTGTCCCCCTGCACCTGCAGGCCGGAACGGACGCTCAAGTAGGCAGGGCGCGCGATGAGTGAGAACACCTCCGCCTGCCAGTCGCGGTAAGGCCACACCGCAAAGGTCAGTCCCTTGTCCAGCGCGGGCGGCGTTTCCAATGGCAAGAACGTCACCCGCTCTTCCGACACCAGGAAGGGCAGGGCCTCCCACGACTCCCAGAGGACGCGGTCCACGAGCAGGACCCGCCCGTTGTCCGGCCCGTGCAACATCCGCGCGCCATCCCAGCCCGCGCCGCGCGCCGCGTTCAGCGCACCCGCCAGATCCACCGCGCCGCCTTCCAGCCAGTGATACGCCAGCGGCGCGCGCGCGTAGGTGAAGAAGTAGTCGTGGGTGGTGAAAAATAGTCCAACGCACAATAATATGATTGATGTGTGACGTGCTGCGTACTGCGTAATGCATGAGACGTAAGACGTAAAATGTAATGGGTGAGGGGTAATGGGTGATGGGTAAGGGGTAATGGGTAAGAGGCGGGGGGTGACTCGTGACTCGATCCACGCCAGGCCCAACGCCGGGAACAAAGCCGCCGTCGGCAAGACCCCCACCCCCCGGAGGAAATGCGGCGCATCTTCGGCGAGCAATGTCGGCAGCGCCATCACCGCCGTCCACAGCAAAATCACCGCAAAGGAGAATGCAGGCAGGTTGACCTCCCCAGCATCCCTGCGCCGCTGCGCCGCTGCGCTAAAAATGCCGCCCAACGCCACGCCCACACCCATCACGAAGGCTACTCCCAACGCCGGATCCCACACGGGACGCCAGGCGAGATTGTGTCGCCAGATCCGATCGCCCCGGATGAAGAACATCGCGGCGGTGTTCCAGACGTGCCGCAGAAGAGTGCCCCACAAGTCGCCGCCGTTGATCTCCGGGCTGAAAATCGTCACCTGCCCGGTGCGCGCCAGGACGATGTCGGGATGTTGGAGGGTGTACACGCCGAGGGGAGCCAGTACGAGCAGCGCCGCGGCGCAAAACAACATCCCGCCGCGCCAATGGATCCGCGCCTCACGGCGTCGGGTCACCAGCGTCGCGAGCAACACCGCGCCCAACGCGATCGGCGTGAAGCGCGCCGCCATGTAGGTGTACCACATCCCGCCGTAGAGTGCGCCCGCCGCGAGCCAGTGCCGCGCGCGGCCCGTTTTCACGCCCCGCACCGCTTGTGCGAGGAAAAGCGCCGTGAAGAGCGGCAGCAACACCGCGCGGAATCCCATCCGGCTCAGGTGCACGTGCCAGAAGGTCACTGCCAGCACCGCCAGCGTCCAGCGTCCCACCCGGCGATTGAAGAGCACGCGAGCCAGATCATAGGTCGCGGCCAGGGTGAGGAAACCCACGAAGAAGGACGGCAGGCGCACAGCCAGGGGCGAGCGTCCCAGCACGCTCACCGAGGCCGCGATGAGATAAATGAACAACGGCTCGCGGCCATTGTTCGCGGGGAAATAGAGGGGAAAATCGCCCTCTTTTATGACCCGGAGCGCATCCAGGCCGTTGAAGGCTTCGTCGTGGTAGAGGCCCGGCGGGACATCGCCCAGCGCCGCCAGGCGCAGCCCCGCGCCGAGGAGGAGCAGGGCGAGGACGATGAGACGGGAGCGCATTATCGCAGCGGCGCCCGTTCTCGCCATGCGGTGTATTCCCTTAAAAAGTGCTGTTTATTCCATTCTGTCATCATGACCTCACTCGGCGATGAAGAGAATTTCCTCTGAATGAGGATTCGTCGAAAGCACATATTTATACGCGCCGAAGCTGTCTTGATGTACATGCCGTTTGTAACGTTGCGACAAGGCGCGCAATTCCTCTGCTGTGGGAATGCCGTCGCTGCGATAGGAAATGACGAGAATACTATCTCGATAATGACGGAACAATTCATCAAAAGCCTGATGAATGGTATTTTTATCCGTCCAGGGATTGGGCTGACGTTGAAGTCTGCGATGCCTGGAATGCCAATCAATCTGCTGCTCCCAGGTAGCGTACATCGTCAGACCTTCGAGAAAATGGTAAAAATCCCGGTAATCCACCCCGACGCCGCGACGTGAGAGGTAGGGTGGATCAACGTAGACCAGGTCATAATCGTTGGGCAGGGTGAGCGCGTCGGCATTCAAGGCCGAATTGTGCTTGCCATTGTCAAAAACAGCCTGATTGCTCTCTTCAACAAATTCACAGAACCAGGCTTCGAAGGGACGATCCCATGAAGCTTTGTTGCCAAACGAGCGCTCGACTTCGGCGAAGCGGAGATAGAGGTTCTTGCGATGGAACAGGTTGTAAGGTCGCTTCACAATGGCCGCCTGCGCCAGGGCAAAAAATGCCAGCGCGCGTTTATAGGGATCATCAAGAGCGCATATGTTCGTCACAACTCGATCAAGCCAGGCGTTCTCTTCATCCGTAAAGTAAATATCGTGAAAAGTCCGTTGGATGAAATCCGGATAAGCCACTTCCGAATGGGAGCGCAAAATCCAATCCACATCTTCCGGCCCAAGCGTGACGGAAGAGTTCTCGATCAACGCCATTCCAAAGTAGTAATTAAAGCGCAAGATGTCGTTATACGTTACCCGTTTGCCGGCTTGCTTGAAGCGATAGGCCACCGCGCCGGTGCCACCGAACGCATCCAGGCACGTATGGAAAGAAAGGCCCTGAACTTGGTCCCAAATCCAATCCACCAGCCTGGCTTTGCTGCCCTGATAACGGGTGCTGGGGAATTTGGCGGTTGATTCTCCCGTCAAAAGCATGGGCTGATAGCCATACTCCATATCAGCATCCTTATGAAAATTGAACGGCGCAGGAATGAACCTCAGTGAATCTTTCAATCAGCACGGAGGTGCGTCCCCGCGGTGTTCTCCGGGTCCAGCAGCGCGCGCGTGAGGTTGCCACTTTCGATGCCGGTGAGGATGTGCACGCTCAGGCCGGGCGCCGCCTGCACCAGCGCCATCATGTGCGCGACTTTGTCCGCCATGCCGCCGGTCACATCCACCCCACCGGCGCCCCGCAAAAACGGCTCGACTTGCGCATACGTGCCGGGGGTGATGAGCGGGATCACCGCGCGACGATCGTCCAACACCCCCGGCGCATTGCCGAGGAGCAAAATCCGCGCAGGATGCAACAAGGGGGTGAGATAGAAGAACACGTCTTCGGTCGAGAGGATGGTGCCGCCCCGCACACTGTCGAAAACCGCATCGCCGAAGACTAACGGGATGAGGCCGGCGTCCAAAGCACGTTGGATCGGCGGCAACGCCAGGCTGACCAGGCGCCCGTCTTCGGCCACCGCCGAAGCGGAGGGTTGCAGGCTCAACACCGGCACATCGGCCCGCGTGAAGGTGTCCACGACGATGCGATTGAGCCGCAGAACGGCAGCGCTCACCTGAGTGAAGCCGCGCCACTCGGCAGGCGTGCGCACTCCCGCACGGGTGTGGTAACGGCTGGCCTCCCAGTGTCCGAAGGAGCCGGAGCCGTGACCCAACAGCAGGCGCAAATCGGGCTTCGCCTTCAACGCCGCGTGCAATTCCTCGGCCAGCAGCCGCAGGGTGCCGGCGCGAACCGTGGACTCCCGACGCTTGTCGGTGATCAACGATCCGCCCAGTTTGACAAACACCAGCTCTTCGCTCATCCCTGAGGCGCTTCCAGCGCCGCCGCCAGCCAGCGCAAGTAAGCCGCACTGCCGGCCACGATGGGAACCGCCAGGATTTCCGGCGTCTCGTAAGAGTGCAGGCAGCGAAGGGTCGCCTCGACCTCCGCATAGTTGGCGCGGGAAGTCTTAATCAGGCATAGCCACTCCGGCGCCTCCTCGATCGCCCCCTGCCAGCGATAGATGCTGAGGATCGGCCCTATGATCTGAACGCACCCCGCAAGCCCCATCTCCACCAAAGCGCGCGCAATGCGTTCCGCCTCCGCCTTTTCCGTCGTCGTTGTGATCACCTGGATGAACTCGTCCATAAGCACCTCACTCCGTGATCGTCTGCCACACGTGAACGGCGCCCGCCGCTCGCAAGGCGTCTGCGACAGCAGGCATCCCTTCCGCCGTCACCAAAGCGATGATATTGCCCCCCATGCCCGAACCGGTGAGTTTGGCCCCCAGGGCGCCGGCCTGTCGCGCCGCCGTGATCAGCGCTTCCAGTCGCGGCGTAGAAACGCCGATCTCCGCCAGGAGCGCCTGATTCGCATCCAACAGCTGCCCCAGCGTCGGCAGATCCTGCTGCTCCCAGGCGGCGCGCGCTGCCGACACAAGCGCGCCGATCTGCGCGAACCGCGCCTCGTAATAGGCGGGACGGGCCTCACGGCGTTGACGCACCGCCGCGACCGCCTCGCGGGTCACGGCGCCCACGCCGCTATCGGCGATAAGCAGCCGCAACGGCGCCGGGATCGCCAGCACCTCAGGCGGCTGCCCCTTGACGAAATACACCGGGCGCTCCCAGGCAATGACGGTGTTATCAATGCCGCTAGGCGTCCCGTGATGGAGTTTCTCCACCTCGTAAGCCAGGGCGCTGAGAGCTGCAGGGGAAAGCGCCACTCCCAGGAAGCCGGCGAGAGCACGGGCCGCCGCCACCGAGACGGCCGCGCCGCTTCCCAGCCCCCCCCCGATGGGCAGGTCGGAGTGCACGGTGAGCACGGCATCCGGTTCCTCACGGCCCAGGTGCGCCAACACCAGACGCGCCAGCGCCGCCAGCGGATGATCGAGCGGCGCCGCCCGCAGAGCCAGGCGCTCGCCCAGGTCCACGGCAACGAGCGACAGACCGCTGCCGGATGCGGCAGCTTCGACCCACGCCCGGCAGCGTACCCCCATCACCGGCACCGCCATCGCGGGATAGCCGTAGACCACGCTGTGTTCTCCACACAGAATCACTTTCCCAGGAGCGCTGCTTTCCACTGCCATCCTCGCCGGCCCCTCTGCGAGCTCCTACGCCAGATACAGAATGCCTGCCGACATCGCCGCCCACAACACCAGATCCGCCTGCAGCGGATGGTCAACCAACAATACCTCATCCGGCGCCAGGGTGATGCCCTCGGCATGAACCAGGTACAGGTAACGGAAAAGCCCATAGATGACAAAAGGCACGGTCAGCATCATCGCATGATTTTTGGGCAGGTTCGGCGCGGAGAAGGTGTACAGCGCGTACGCCACCAGCGTCGAGGAAGTCACCATGCTGATGAGCTGATCCAGCAGCTCGCAGGTGTAGAATTGCAGGCTCTCGCGGTGATTGCCGGCCTCCTCGCCGAGCAGCATCAACTCGCCGCGGCGCTTGCCCAACGCCAGGAACAGGGCCAGCAACGTTGTGCAGATGTACAACCACGGCGAGAAGTTCTCCGCGTCCACCAACGCCGCCCCTGCCGCCACCCGCAACACGAACCCCGCCGCAATGATGATGATGTCCAACAGCACGACGTTCTTGAAGTACAGCGAATAGGCGATCTGCAACACCAGATAGCCGACGAGGATCAGGCCGAAGCCCACAGAGAGCCAGAATGCCGCCGCCAGCGAGAGCACGCCCACGACAATGGCGCATCCCAGCGCCAGGCGCGGCGAGAGCGCGCCAGAGGCCAGGGGACGCTGCCGTTTGCGGGGATGCTGACGATCTTTTTCGATATCGGTCAGGTCGTTGAGGATGTAGACGACACCAGAGACGAGGCTGAACAGCATGAAGCCGGCCATCGTCCGCCAGAAATAGGGTGGCTCAAAAATCTTCTTGTCGAAGATGAGCGCGGCAAAGATGAAGCCATTCTTCGTCCACTGTTTGGGACGCATGGTTTTGAGCAGGGCGCGTAGAGTGTGCATGACGTCTTCCTCCACAGGTATCATACCCGAATCACACAAGGCAGCAATCAACGGCGAGAAAAGAGCGCCGTGATGCAACGTTCTCATCCGCCGCGCGGCGTTGGATAGCGAAAATCATCCCGGTCGGCATGAGGGCTACTATACACCCACTTGCCAAAAACGGGCAGGCAGCGTCCCCGCGCCGGGCGTGAAAAGGCATGATCGAGAATCGGAAAGCGCCACCGTTAAGGGGACCCTTCAGCGCCGTGCGCAGGGGATACGGGGAGAACTTCGCGCCGCCCCGGCGGTTTGCGGGTCAGTCGCGCCATCAACGCAAAGCGCGAGGAGCTAAAAGTTCCTCGCGCTTGCTGTCGGGGCGGTCGGATTTGAACCGACGGCCTCGCGGACCCAAACCGCGCGCGCTGACCAAACTGCGCCACGCCCCGCTCACAACCGATTATACCCCCGATCTTGCCCGCATCAAGGCGCCCACGAGAGCCGCTGATGCTGCCAGCCCGGCATTTCGACGCCCAGATCGAGGATGCGGCGAGGATTCTTGCCGTCGGGATCCACGATGTAGAGGGCCCATTTGCCATCGCGGTTGCTGATGAAGGCCACGCCGCTGCCGTCAGGCGCCCACACCGGCAATCCCTCATCGGAAGACTCGTAGGTCAACTGCGCCACACCACCGCTCGTGTTCAACAACATGATGTCCCAGTTTCCCGTGACGTTGGTCATGTAGGCGAGCAAATTGCTGGCCGGCGCCCAGCTCACGGCGGTGTCATCGCTGCTGGCGGTCAGGCGCGTCCCCGGCTGATCGTCATCGGGATTGTCCACGATGATGCCGCAGCCGGTGTTATCACAGCCGGTATAGGCCAGTTGTCCCGTCGGCCCCCACGCCGGCGCCCAGCCCAACCCCAGCCGCTTGGGCTCGCTCCCGCCGTAAGTAGTCGCTATGTAGATATTCCAGACATCGTTGGCGTCTACCAGGGCAAAGGCGATGCGCTGCCCATCGCGCGACAGCGTAGGCCAGGCCCGGCCGTCCGGCGCATAGAGCTGCTGCGGCACGCCCTCTTCCGGCAACACCATCGAGATCGCATTGTTCAGCCGATCACGGTAAATGACCCGCCCTGTGTACCAGTCCCACCAGGGCTGATCGCCGTTCTCCGCCACACGCAGGATTTTGCCGTCGGCATAGAGCGCGTAGAGATCATAGACGCCGGTCGTGGCGTTGTAGACGGGATAGGCCAGCCGTCCCACGGTGAAGCCGGGGATCGCCTGCGGGGTGAGAACGGGCGCGCCCCCCTCCTGCGGCACCGGCGTCGCGATCAGACAGACCTGCGCCGCCTGAGCGCGCTTTTCCTCCACCTGCGCGCTGGAAACCATGAGCAGGGCTTGGGTGTACGCGGCTTCCGCCGGACACATCTCCCCGGCTTCCGCCAGAGAATTCCCGTATTCCACCCTGGCGTCATACAGCCGTTGGAACACGTCCCGGTAATCAGGCGCCGACGCATACAACGCTTCGAGTTCGGCAATCGCGCGTTCCCAATCCACGCCCCAGAAGCGCAACGCCGAGCGATACCGCGCTGCCAGCGAGCGCTGATTGGCGGCGTTCACGTCCAGCGGACGTAAGGCCACGGCCTGATCCAGGTAGAAGATTCCTTCTTCGAGCTGCTCCTGTTCCAGGAAAGCCATGCCCGCATTGTAGAGGCTGTCGAAGAGCATGGCTTCCACTTCCGCGGCGCGATAGTCGCGATCCAGCGCCCGCAGTTGGGTGAGGCTGCTGGCGGCCTCGGTCCAGTTCTGCGCGGTATAGGCACTCTGAGCCTGTTGGAACAGAATTTCGGTGAGCGATTGCACGGCTTCCGAAGTGGGAGTGGGTTTCGCCACCAGGCGCGCTTCGGCCTCGGCCAGGCCCTGCGCGGCGAGGCTGTTCCCCGGATCCAGCTGCAAGACATACTGGAAATGCGCCCGCGCCCGCTCGTAATCGCCGTTGTTGAGCGCCACCAGGCCATTTTGATAGTGCTCATCCAGTTTAGCCTGCCGCTGCGCCTCCCGATCGCGCTCGCCGTAATACAGCCCGGCGTATCCCGCCCCGGCCACAGCGGCGACAAAAAGCACCAGCGCCAACAGGATCACGGCCACGCGCCAGAGAACGTGATGGCGAGGGCGGCGCACAGCAGGCTCCCCCGCCGGCGGCGTCTCCTCGGAGATAGATTCAGAGAGCACGGTATCGTCTTGAAGAGAGGTCGTCAAAGTCACGCCGCATCAACCCCATTCGTGGTCAGTCCCAATGAAAGTCTTCCAAAGCCTGCCCGCCGATGAACTCGCGCAGAATGGAATTCTCCGGCACCAGGTCCGCCGAAACGGGTTGGAACCATTGCAGGAAAGCAAACAGCCGCTTCGTCTCCACCCGCTCCGGGGAATGGGGATCCACCTGCAACAGCAACGGCTCGACAAAGGGCTTGAGGACCGCCAGTTCGTAGACCAGCGCCGAGTTGAACATCACGTCCGCGTATTCCTGATTGGGGAAGATGTAGTTTTTCTCGCCGCGGCGGACGCTTTCCCAACGCGCCAGGGTGTCAGCGGCGGAATAGCCGCGCGTGCGCGCATCCCGCACCAGACGGCGGATGAGCCGGGTATCGGTCGTCGGCACGCGACTGTGGCGATCGAGGTTGAGCTGCGTGAGCGCTGACACAAAGATGCGGAAAGTGCGTTCCCATGGGATGGTGTACACGAGCCGGGGATTGAGCCCGTGAATGCCCTCCACGATAATGATGTGCTCCGGTCCCAGTTTGACCCGCTTGCCTTCCTCGCGCCGCCCCAGCCTGAAGTTGAAACGGGGCAACCGCACCTCCTCGCCGCGCAACATCGCCTGCAACTGCTGATTGAAGAGCTCTAGATCCACGGCTTCCAGCGCCTCGAAGTCGTAGTCGCCGTTCTCATCGCGCGGCGTCGCCTCGCGATCCACGAAATAATTGTCAAGTTCCAGGGCGAAAGGACGCAACCCACGCGCCAGCAACTGCACCGCCAGCCGGCGGGAAAACGTCGTCTTGCCCGAAGAGGACGGCCCGGCGATCAACACCACGCGCACGTCCCCGCGCCGCGCCCAAATCTGGCCGGCAATATCGGCGATGCGCTGCTCATGCAGCGCTTCGGAGACCAGCACAATCTGGCGGATCCGCTCCTCGGCAATCGAGGCATTCAGCTCGCTCACATTTTCCACGCCCAGCAGGCGCAGCCAGCGACCGTACTCGCGGAAGACCGTGACCAATTGCGGCGAATGACGGGGTTCGAGCAGCTCGCGGGGTTTGTGCCGCCGCGGGAACTGTAAAATGAAGCCATCCCCCCAGCGCAGCAAATCGAAATAGGGCAGGTAGCCCGTCGAAGGCGCCATGTACCCGTGGAAATAATCGCGGTAGCCCTCGAGGTTGTACAGATTGAGATAGCCCTTGGAATTGCGGAGAGGGGTTTGGAACAGCGCGACTTTGTCCATCTCGTTGCGAGAGCGGAAAATCTCGAGCGCCTCATCGAGCGGCACATGCTCGCGCTGGATGGGGACATCGCGCTCGACCAGCCGCCGCATTTCCTCCATCACGGCGCGCAATTGGTCCTCTGTGAGCGGCGCATGTTGCGGCGTCTCACAGAAGTAGCCGCCAAAGGGCAGGGAATGATCCACAAAGACTTCGACATCCGGGAACAGGCGCCGCATGACCGCGATCATCAAAAAGGTGAGAGAGCGGCGGTAGATGCGGACGCCATCGGATTGCGAGAGATCAATCGGCGAGGCCATACAGTCGCGGTTGACAGGCCAGCTCAGCTCGCGCAGGCTGCCATCCACGAGCGCCGCGAGCAGCGGAGCGGGTGGATCGGGGTACGCGGCCTGAAAAAAGGTCTCCACCGACGTGCCCAGCTCGCCCTCAAACGTTCGTCCATCGGGCAATGTCATCTGCACATTGTTGCGTGGCTCAGCCAATCTCACCTGACTCTTCACTGCCATGGTCTCCTCGTTAAAATATTGCTGTCTCCTAAATCCGCGTTGCAGAAGCTAGCGTGACGTGTTGGCCAGGAGCAGAAGCAGTATACCTGGATTGGCACGGATGTAAAGCCATCCTTGCATGACGCTTGGCAGCTCTGCCGAAACTGCTATAATAAGGCTCGCAAGCAGTTGACAATACCAGTGGTGTACGCCATGCGGAGGATATCATGAGCCCGACCCAGCCCTCAGCCGCCGATCGCAAGAAAGCCGACGCCCTTTACCAGGAAGCCCTCGCTGCCTATCAACGTTGGGACCTAGAAGAAGCGCTCCAACAGCTCCAGGCTGCCGTCAAGCTCGCGCCCAATTGCGCTGACTATCACCTCACCCTGGCCCAGACGCTCGCCCGCATAGGGGATTTTGACCGCGCGCTGCGCTCGCTCGCCAATTACCTGCGCCTGGAACCCAACTCCCCCGTCGCCGGCCGCGTCGAGCAGCTCTTCGCCAGCGGCATGGACCCCGTGGAGCAGCAGCTCACCGCCAAAATGAAGGCGGCCCAACTGCCCCTCGATCTCATCGGCGCCGCCATCCAGATGTGGATGGAATTCCGCATCACCCTCGGCGCCGAGCCGTTGAGCATCCCCAAACCCGAAGCCTGGGCCGCCGCGCTCGATTACACCGTGCGCAAAGTGAACCTGCGTGATGTGCCGCTGGCCAAAATCGCCGCCTATTACGACACCTCGCCTGAAACGGTCGGCAAACATCACCAAACGCTGGTCAAAATGCTCGATATTATGCCCTGCGATTATCGCTATTTCACGGGCGACCAGAATCCGCTCGACAAGCTAGTCGAGGCGGCAGAAATGCTCGACGAGCTCGAAGCGCGCTTCCACAACGAAGCCTGAGCCGCCAGCGCCGTTTTCCGGGGGCGCTCAGCCCCCGTTTTTTAACCAGCCAACGAGGTCGGACCCATGCAGGTGAGCTACCGCGAGAAACAATTCACCTTCGACGAAACGATGACGGTGCAGCAGCTGCTCAAGAAGCTCAAAATCCTGCCCGAAAGCGTGCTGGTCGTCCGCAATGGCCAGCTGCTCACCGAGGACCGCCCTCTCGCGCCCGAGGACAGCGTCAAAATCGTCCCCGTCGTCTCCGGAGGTTGAAGGTGCGCTGTCGGACCTGCGGCGCCCCGGCCGTGATCAACCTGCGACAGCACAAGCTCGCCCTGTGCGCCGAACACTTCGACGCCTGGTTCCTCGAACACACCGCTCGCGCGCTCCGCAAATATCGCATGATCGGTCCCGACGCGCGCGTTCTCGTCGCCGTCTCCGGCGGGAAGGACAGCCTCGCGCTGTGGGAAACGCTGTTGCGCCTGGGCTATCACGCCGATGGGCTGCACATTGATCTGGGGATTGATGACGGCCTGGCGTACTCCGCACGGTCGCGGATGAAGGCGGAAGCCTTTGCCGTGCAGTGCGCCGCGCAATTTCCGGGGACACGCCTCACCATCGTTGACCTGCCCCGGCAGTACGGGGAAAGCATCCCCCAACTGGCGACGCGCCGACACCGCGAGGCGCGCCCTTGCTCGCTGTGTGGCCTGGTCAAACGCCACGAGATGAATCGCCTGGCGCTGGAGCTGGGCTACGACGTCCTCGCCACGGGACACAACCTCGACGATGAGGCCGCCACCCTGTTCGGCAACGTCTTGCACTGGGAGACCGGCTACCTCGCACGCCAGGGGCCCGTGCTCCCCGCCGACGGCGCGGGGCTGGCGCGCAAAGTCAAGCCCTTCTGCCGCCTCTACGAGCGCGAGACGGCGGCGTATGCGCTCCTGCGGGGGATTGACTACATCGAGGAAGAATGCCCCTACGCCAAAGGCGCGACCAGCCTGCACTACAAGGAGATCCTCACGCAGATGGAGCACGACGCTCCCGGCACCAAATTACAGTTCTACGTGAAATTCCTGCAGGCCAGGGCCGACGGGCTGTTCGCCGCCTCAGCGAACGCGCCCACTCTGCATCCGTGCACCGTCTGCGGGCAGCCCACGACCGCCGAGGGACGCTGCAGCTTCTGCCGGCTCTGGGAGCGTTGAGAGGAACGCGCGCCCCGGCCCGCCCTTCTCACCGGAGACGCTAAAGGTGTGAAGGTGCGAACGTGTCCACGTGTCCACGTGTCCACGTGCGAACGTGCGAACGTGCGAACGTGTGTATGTCCAGGTAACAAACGACAAAACTGCGCCATTGATCTTTGACAATCGAATATCACTTCCTGAACGGCGTCGGGGGCGACCGCACAAGACGCGTTAGGTAGTTGAGCCGCCTCTTCGG
>Ga0208198_1000211_pt1 | contig 70664 bp, 59 predicted proteins | sample AD_JPNTR2_MetaG_FD_184446 | JGI IMG/M metagenome (GOLD analysis project Ga0208198, IMG submission 184446) | Active sludge microbial communities of municipal wastewater-treating anaerobic digesters from Japan - AD_JPNTR2_MetaG (SPAdes) (version 2) | ecosystem: Engineered > Bioreactor > Anaerobic...
ATGGCTACTGACTATCCTCGTTTTGATAAAGAGATTTATCCCTTCATTGAATAAAAAGATAAATCTCGGAAAGATATACAGCATAAACTATCAGGAGGCGGGTACTGATAATACCTCCAAAAGAGAGGGGTTAAAAAAATATAAAAAAAAGATGGATAATGGCGCAATCAGGTCAGCCATCTACTGGATTCTATTGGTAATGACCATGTGGCTCTGGAGAAAGGCAGACATGCTGAGCGATCTGTGGATATTCATAATTGTAATATTTTTTATCTTCATGGATGAATTCTGTGCCACAGTCTGGTGTCCATTTCAGACAATAATAGGAAACAAATGCTGTAACACATGCAGGATAAATAACTGGGGTTACCTTATGGCGTTTTCTCCCATGGTATTCATACCCTCCTTCTGGACTTACTCTATCCTCCTTTTATCAATAGCAGCCATTGTCCAGTGGGAATACCTCTATCACAGACACCCCGAGAGATTCTTTGAGCTCTACAATGCAAGGCTTATGTGCAAAAATTGCATTAAAAAATGCAAAAGAAGGGCATAAGCCAGAAGGTTCTGAAGGACTATTACAGGGATAATTTCAGGTATTACCCATAAGGAAATCAGAAGGACTATAAAAACCTAATCTATGGCAATAAGGTTTTTGAAGGGTCTTATTCCACCAGCTTTGTTCGGATAGCATATCTTACAAGGCCTGCTATATTGTGTATGTCCAGTTGTTCCATAATCTGGGTCCTGTGGGCCTCTACTGTATTTATGCTTATATTCAGCCTCTTTGCTATCTCCTTTGTGGTATATCCCTCGGCAATAAGCTGTAATCTCCCGCTGTCTTGATGTGAGGACCTCAAATGGGTTTGAATCCATTGACTGCCCTGCCCTTGTCTTGCCTTCAGTGCGGGCCATGTAATCTGTGACAACCTGTTTTGATATCTGGGGGCTCAGATATATCTCCCACGGATAACACTCCTTATGGCAAGCTCGAGCTCTGCTGTCCCTGCATCCTTTAAGAGATAGCCTGCAACGCCTGCCTTAAGGGACTGGAAGACATATTCCTCGTTTGCATGCATGGATAGTAATATCACCTTTGTATCGGGAAAATCCTTTGTTATCCTCGATGCCACCTCAAGGCCGTTTAAACCAGACATGGCAATATCGAGTAACACTATATCAGGGCCACTTGTCTCAACAGCGTTTATTGCCTCATGGCCATCCCCTGCCTCAGCCACCACATCTATACCTTCAAGCTCCTCAAGGAGTGCTTTTATGCCTTTTCTCACAAGGGTATGGTCTTCAGCGAGGACAACCTTTATATTTTTGCCTTTTCTGTCTCTCATTGCACATCCATATCTACCGGAAAACGGGCCTTAACCTTTGTGCTACCCCCTGCATTAGACTCTATTACTATCTCACCACCTGACAACTCTGCCCTCTCCCTCATACCAAGTATCCCGAGGCTTTTCCCCATCTGGGCATCCTCTATGGCATGCCTTACATCAAAACCAATGCCGTCATCTATGACCTCAAGGTCAAGGTATCCATCCACCATCCTCAGTTCTATGGTAATCTTGCCTGCCCCTGCATGCCTTACAATATTATTTAGGGCCTCCTGGACTATGCGAAAACATGCTGTCTCAATCTCAAGGGGCGGCCTTTTCTTGATCTCATCTATCTTAAGCTCTATTGCTATACCTGTTGTCTTAAAGAGCCGGTCTGCATACCACCTTATGGTGGGGACAAGGCCTATATCATCGAGCAGTGAAGGCCTCAGGTTTAAAGACAGGTCCCTTACCTGATTGAGGGTCCTCTCTACTATCCCTATACTGTCATCGAGCCTCTTTTTGAAGGCAGTAGGGTCGTTTATCCTCTGGAGGGATTGGAGGTTTATCTTTATGGCAGTTAAGGCCTGGCCAATCTCATCGTGGAGTTCCCTTGCCATGTGACGGCGCTCTGCCTCGAGTTTATTGAGAAGGTTCTTTGAAAGACTTTGGAGCCTCTCCTTTCCTGCTTTTAAATCCTCCTCTGCCTTTTTCCTCGCTGTTATATCCCAGTCTATACCTGCCTATTTTTATGGGCCTACCTGAACTATCCCTTAATATCTTACCCCTGCTGTGAATCCAACGGATGCTGCCGTCTTTGTGGTATATACGATATTCTACCTTATGGATGTCCCTTTTTCCTTCCAGGTGTTCCTGGGCGCTTTTATTTACAAGTATTAGATCTTCAGGGATAATCCTTTCCTTCCATGCCTTTACAGAGTTTGGAAATTCATGGTCTTCATAGCCGATAAACCTCTTTAAGGTAGGTGAGATATATATCTCATCAGGGATAATATCAGGTCTTTCAGGGTCAAAGGATAGATACCACAGACCGCCATTAGAGCCTGATATGGCAAGCTCAAGGCTCTCCTCACTCTCGTTAAGGGACTCGATTGCCTTTTTATACTGGGCAGCCATCCTTTCAAGCTCTGATAATGCCCTGCCTATCTCTGCCATGAAATCACCTGAAAAGTTCTATATTCTATGTTCAATCTTTGATCTATTTGCCTATAAGGTTTAAGGCTTCTCAGCCTGCAGGGATATTATGTCCCTATTCGAGTGTAAATCCCTTCTCCCTGAACAGCCTTACGCATGTCTTTACAACCTCCTCATCATACAGTGTACCTGCATTTCTCTCTATCTCCTCCAGTGCCTTTTCTGCTCCCAGGGCTGGCCTGTATGGCCTGTGGGACGACATGGCCTCCACCACATCAGAAACAGCAAGTATCCTTGCCTCAAGTCTTATCTCATCACCCTTTAAGCCGTTTGGGTAGCCAGAGCCATCAAGTCTTTCATGGTGCTGGATAATAATATCCGCTACAGGGAGAGGGAAATCTATTGCCTTTATCATCTCATATCCCACCTGTGAGTGCCCCTTGAGTATAATCCTCTCGTATTCTGTTAGTCTTCCTGGTTTACTCAGTATCTCTGCAGGTATTGTTATCTTACCTATATCATGGAGTATCCCTGATATCCTTATTGCCTCCTTTATATTGTCTCCCAATGACATCTCTTTAGCTATCTCCAGCGCCAGCTGGGTGACCCTCCTCTGGTGACCGGCAGTATAGGGGTCCCTCATCTCACCGGCAAACGAAAGGGCCTTTACCGTGTCATCCAGGACCTTTTTCAGCCTCTCAAGGTTTTCATTTATCTCCTTTTCTATGCGCTTCCTCTCTGTTATATCCTGAAATGTAACAATACCCCATTTTATCTTACCCTCCAAGATGATGGGTGATGAGATATAAGAGACAGGAAAAGATGAACCGTCCTTTCTCCTGAACAGCTCATTGTCGCTGTGGATACTCTCGCCAGTATTCAATACATCCTTTACCCTGCTTTCCCCTGACAGAAATACATTGATGTTCGATCCCACAAGCTCCATCCTGCTCCACTGGAGTAGTTTATCTGCAGTAGGATTGACAAAGGTCACTATACCTGCCCTGTTGTAGATGATAATCCCCTCTTCAAGGCATTCGGTTATGGCATTATTAAACTGGATCTGCTGTTTTAGCCAGTCCAGGGCCTCCTCCTCATCTTTTTTTGCCTTTTTCCCAAATTCTTTAAATTCTCTTGCCTTTGTCTCTATCTCTGATTCATATTCAAGATGGGCTGTCATATCTTCAATGAGTATGAGGGTGCCTGTGATATCCGCTGACTGGTCAAAAAGAGGTAAAATCTTTACAAGCTGTTTTGACTGGCTATCATAGGGGTTCAAAAAAAAGTGAAAGACAGGGGACAATACCCTTGGCAGACCTGTAGAAAGGACATACTGGACTGTATCAAAAAAGGAATTATCAGCATCTGTAAACACCTCTTTCAGTGGGCAGCCCAGAACAGATTCGCCGGATTTACCAGTCCTTAACTCCATCCATCTATTCCACAGTTCTATCCTCGCCTGGCTATCGATTTTTATAGCCCCAAGGCCACAGTTTTCGAGGATTATCTCTGTAATGTCACTTTTCATATCTGAGCCCTAAGCTCCCTCAAAAGTTTTATGATGGCAACCCTCGGCAAGATGAGGACGATATAGGATATAAGCTCTACCTCACTTATGGTCAGGTGACTCAATATTATTATGGCATGTTCTGAATCACAGGTATATGATGTTATAAAATCTGCTATATCACCGCCAGGCTTGTTGAGATGCACATCAGGGATACTTATGGCCAGCCTTGTATTGAGCCTGTTGCCCAGTGTAGATATGGCAGAGTTTAAAACAATATTACCCACCTCTGCAAGTACGGTCTGTTCTGATGGTGTTAATCGGTTGATGTCCTTTTCAACAGACAATAAGATGCGGACAAGCAATACTGCATGCTCATAGGGCAGGACAAGGGAGGCCAATCCATTTATAGTCCCTGAGAATCTCTGGTGTATTGCCGCACCTACATGCTCCAGTTTTTCTTCAAAAAATCCCTTCAGTCTCGATGCCTTTACTATCTCAAAGTGCGGCACCTTTAAGATAATGCGCCGCCCCAGCAGTGAACTCAATGCACCAGCTGCCTGGCCCATGGATATATTTATCAGCTCTGTAAAGGCATCTTTTTCATCCATAGATAAAAAGAGAAAATCTGATTCCTCTTTTAAGCTATTGAGTATGTTCAAGATTACATCTGGTTTTGCCGTCTTTGATACAAAGGCAATGGCACCTGCCTCGAGGGCATCTTTTTTTGTCTCATCCTGTATATCAGCGGTAACAGCAATAAGGGGTATGTCTCTGTTTAATGCATGCAGTTTTTTTATAAGCTCTATACCGTCCATATCCGGCATAATCATGTCAACGGTCGCTGCGTCAAAGACCTCTTTTTTGAATATATCTATGGCCTCTATCCCCCCAGATGCCTCAGTTATAGTATGACCGGCCTTTGTAAGGGCCCTGACAATAAGTTGCCTTGCATAGAACGAATCGTCTACAACAAGTATCTTCATAATTCTTACCCCCAAATATTGTCCTTTTACTAATTATTACGATTTTAAATTAAAAATTGCAAACAGTATTTTATGACGGCGTCTAACAACCAAATCTCAGTCCAGACGCTTTAGGCTGGCTTTTAGGCCTATTCATAAAAAAGACCTAAAGAACCTTGTCTGGGGATGCCCCCTTAGTAGCTATAAATCGTCAATGGACTTATACTAATCCATCTCATCGCTGTGTTTTGTAAATGTTAATAGGTGCTCTTGTCCTCGGTCTTTTTCACCTTTTTTGTATGTCACTACCAGTTTCATCAAGGTCTTGGCCTCATCAAACCTGCCCCTCTTTATTGCGCCCCTTGCCACTATATGACACTTCCTCTCCAGCTCCCCTATCGCCTTTTCACGCATATCCATATCCAGTGTATTGCTGTCCAATAATTTCACAAGGCTTTTTATCCTGAACCTGTCCATGACCTCATATCTTTTCGATAGCTGGTCCTCATGGCCGCCGTTTTTTATTATAAGGGGTCTGTCAATAAAGAGTACGGGGTATCTCGATGAAAGTCTGAGCCACATATCATAGTCCTCGCAAACAGGTAGTGATTCGTCAAAAAGACCAATAGTATCAAAGACCTCCCTCTTGATGACAACAGATGAAGGGCTTATTATGCATAGGGGGAGGCATCTATCAAAGATATGGCCTGAATACTTCCTGTGCCTCTGCCTCTGGTTTATTCTCTTGTGGTTTTTAAGCCAGATCTCGTCTGTATAGGATACAGGATAATCCTTCTCTATCATGGCCTCCATCTGAATGGAAAGCTTATTCTTTAGCCACAGGTCATCCACATCGAGAAAGGCAATGTAATCACCCCTGGACAGTCTTATACCAGCATTCCTGGCACTGCTTATACCTCCATTGGGCTTCCAGACATAACGGACAGGCAAATCCTTTACTATCTCATAGGGTTTATCAACAGACCCATCATCAACTACGATAATCTCTTTATCTTGAAAATCCTGCTGAATTACAGAGTTGACAGCATGGAAGAGAAATTTTTTTCTATTGTATGTGGTTATGATTACCGAGACCATTAGAAAACGTGCGGACAAAAAAATGGCGGGGACGACGAGACTTGAACTCGCGGCCTCCGGCGTGACAGGCCGGCGTTATAGACCATCTTAACTACGTCCCCGCATAAATGGTAGGCGGAACAGGTTTTGAACCTGTGACCCCCGGCTTGTAAGGCCGATGCTCTCCCGCTGAGCTACCCGCCCACAGTGGCTTAATATAACAACTCTTGTTTTAAATGTCAAACATCAATTTTTTTCAAAAAAACAAAAAACTTTATGCTATATCTGCCTCTTCCTCGTAAATGAGGATGGGTCTATCATGGTTTATTATGACCTCTTCACTAACAACACACTCTTTTACATTGGACATGGATGGTATCTCATACATGATATCGAGCATAACCTTTTCCATAATTGCCCTCAGGCTCCTGGCGCCTGTCTTCTTCTTCATGGCCTCTTTTGCTATTGCCCTTAATGCGCCCTCAGTAAAGGTCAGTTTTACATTCTCAAGCTCAAAGAGCTTTTTGTATTGTTTGGATATGGCATTCTTCGGCCTCTTTAGTATCTCTATAAGGGCCTCCTCACTCAACTCCTCAAGGGTGGCTATAATGGGTAATCTGCCTATAAACTCCGGTATGAGGCCGTATTTGAGGAGGTCTTCCGGCTGTATCTCCTTTATGAGTTCTGAATATCTCTTGTCCCTGCCGCCCTCTACATCCACACCGAATCCAATACCCTTTTTGCCTATCCTGTTCGCTATTATGGAGTCTATACCATTGAATGCACCACCGCATATAAAGAGTATATTGGATGTATCTACCCTTATGTATTCCTGCTGGGGGTGTTTTCTACCGCCCTTTGGCGGAACATTGGCGATTGTCCCCTCAATTATCTTTAAAAGTGCCTGCTGGACGCCCTCTCCTGACACATCCCTTGTTATGGAGGGGCTGTCTGTCTTTCTCGATATCTTGTCTATCTCATCTATATAGACAATACCTTTCTCTGTCTTTTCCACATTGTAATCAGCGGCCTGGAGGAGATACAATATAATGTTCTCCACGTCCTCACCCACATAGCCTGCCTCTGTCAGTGTTGTGGCATCTGCTATGGTAAATGGCACGTGGAGTATCTTGGCAAGGGTCTGGGCAAGGAGGGTCTTCCCTGAGCCTGTAGGCCCTATGAGGAGTATATTGCTCTTCTGTATCTCCACATCATCGAATTTTGCCTTTGTCTCTATCCTCTTGTAGTGATTGTAGACGGCAACTGAAAGCACCTTTTTTGCATATTCCTGACCTATTACGTATTCATCCAGGAGCCTGTTTATCTCATTGGGCTTGGGCATGGAGGTCTTTATATAGTCGAGCCTCTCCTTTTTTACCTCCTCCTGGATAATCTCATTGCACAGGCCAACACACTCATCGCAAATATATACCATGGGTCCTGCAATGAGTTTTTTGACCTCATCCTGACTCTTACCGCAAAAAGAACAATGCAATTTTATTGTCCTCCCATTCTTTTTAATCATTTAATGCCCTCTTTTCTACGATTTCATCTATTATTCCGTATTCAAGTGCCTGCTGTGCCGTCATATAAAAATCCCTCTCTGTATCTGCCTCTATCCTCTCCGGGGGCTGGCCAGTATGTTTTGTAAATATGTTATTTATCTCCTGGCGCATCCTCAATATCTCCTTTGCCTGTATGTTTATATCTGTTGCCTGACCCTGGACCCCTCCCAAGGGCTGGTGTATGAGTATCCTTGAATGGGGAAGGGCAAGCCTCTTACCCTTTGCACCTCCAGCCAGTAAAACAGCACCCATGCTCGCTGCCTGACCTATACACATGGTGACAACAGCAGGTTTTATATACTGCATGGTGTCATATATGGCAAGACCGCTTGTAATTATGCCGCCCGGGCTGTTTATATACAGGAATATGTCTTTGGATGGGTCTTCTGATTCGAGGAACAACAACTGGGCAATAATGATATTGGCCACATTGTCATCTATGGCTGAACCGAGAAAAATTATCCTCTCTTTGAGGAGCCTCGAGTATATATCGTATGCCCTCTCGCCTCTCCCATCCCTTTCTATTACCATGGGGATAAGGGTCATAGTGTCTCCTTTATAACAGCATTATCCCTCAGGAGATTGAGCGTCTTTTCCTCAAGGATAATGTCTTTTAGCTTGTCTATCAGGTTATTCCGCTCATAAAAACTCTTTATCTCTATAAAGGGTCTCTTTGAGTCCTCGGCAATCCTCTTTATCCTCTCCTCTACATCACCCTCTTCTATCTTGAGGTCTTCTTTTTCTGCTATCTTGGTGAGCAATATGTCTGTCTTTATCCTCAATGATGCCTTTTCCTCAAAGTCCTTCCTGAGGGTGCCTTCTATATTCTTTTTTATGTCCTCTGCAATGCCTTCAGAAGGGTATCTTGCCTCTGCATCCTCAAGCATGGACTCTACCCTCTTTGCCAGGTATCTCTTGGGGATAGGTATCTCTATACCCTCAAGGATTCTGTCTATAATCTTTTGATATATGATTTTGTTCCTGTTTTTTTCCTTTTCCTTTAAGAGCTCGTCTTTTATGTTTGCCTTCATATCATCGAGGCTTTCAAAGCCCATATCCTTTGCAAAGTCGTCATCTAATTCAGGCAGTATCTTCTTTCTTATCTCTTTTATATGGACCTTGAATGTAACTCTCTTTCCGCATATATCCTTATCCGGATAATCATCGGGAAAATCTATATCAAACTCCTTATCCTCTCCCATCTTTAATCCGTATATCTCTTTCTCAAATTCAGGCATGACAGATGATGAACCTAGCTCAATGGGATATGCATCTGACTTTACCTCTTTTAATGGTATGTCGGATAGGAAACCCTGATAGCTTATGACAACAAAATCACCTTCCTCAGCACCCTCATCTGCCTCTTTCATCCTCATCTCAGCATGGAGGAGCCTTATGCTCTCTATCCTCTTGTTGATATCCTCTTCAGTTATATTAATAGGCTCTACCTCCACCTCTATGCCTTTATATTCTGGGAGTTCTATCTCAGGGATGACCTCACACTCAAGGACATAGCCTTTCAGACCATCCTCTTCTAAAAAATCAACAATAGGTTCACCAATGGGATTTATATCTGCCTCTTTAAGGGCATCAAACATAGTGTTTTTCACGAGCCTGTTTCTTAGCTCATCATCTATGTAATCCTTATAGAATGTAGCGATTATGTTACGAGGTGCCTTTCCAGGTCGAAAACCTTTTATCTTTGCCTGTCTCTTTAGCTCATTATAAATGCCTTCCTCGATTCTCTTAATATCCTCCTCAGGAATTCTCACCTCGAGCTTTTTCGTAACATTATCTATAACTTGAACATCAATCTTCATCAGGGCCTCCGATATAATTATAACTCATCCTGCAAAGACAGTATGAATATCCATTGCATATGCCTCCGTGTATTATAAATCACAACGCTAATTTATTCAATATTTTCCTTTGGAAATCAAAAAAGTCTACATATCTATTCCATATCTTTGAGGCTTAGCAGTCTAAATAAGGTCATACACACCTGCCAGAGCAGGATGGTTTTGATCTGTGGTCTTCAGGCTAAACTAAAAGCCCTCTGCAAAACCTTTGTATCTGAGGCCTTGCAAAGGGCTTTAAGATTGTTTTTCTATATTTTTATAGCTCAGGAGGTAGTGCCTTTAATTGGTCAAGGGAGAAGACAGGCCCATCCTTGCACACATATTTGGAGCCTATATTGCATCTTCCACAGATACCTATACCGCACTTCATCCTCTTTTCCAGGGTGGTTATAATCTGTTCATCCTTGAAGTTGAGCTTTACAAGGTTCTGGAGGACGAATTTTATCATTATAGGCGGACCGCATGTGATGGCTATGGTATTCTCCGGGGAGGGTGCAATCTCATTGAGGACTGTTGGCACAAAACCTGTCCTTTTTGTCCATCCCGGATATTCTGTATCAACCGTTAGTATGAGATTGACATCTGACCTTGATTCCCACTCCTTGAGGTCGTCTTTGTAACATAGGTCAGGTGGTGTCCTGGCGCCGTAAAGTATCGTTATGTCGTCGTAGTCCTTACGGTTGTCGAGCATGAATAGTATCAATGTCCTCAGGGGTGCAAGCCCAATGCCGCCACCGATGAAGAGTATTTTTTTGCCCTTCATCTGTTCATAGGGGAACCAGTTGCCCAGGGGTGCCCTGACACCTATCTGGTCTCCCACATAGAGTTCATGTATGGCGTTTGTCACCTCACCTGCCTTCATGACGCTGAACTGGAGATACTCCATCCTTGTGGGAGGTGAATTTATAACAAAGGTTGACTCACCTACACCAAAAACAGAGAGCTGTCCAACCTGTCCTGGCTCGAATTTGAAGTTTTTCATCTTTTCCGGGTCATTAAAGACCACATGAAAGGATTTTATATTGGGTGTCTCTTCTATAATGTTTGTAATGGTTGCTAATTCAGGCAGGTAGGGATTCTTCATGCCTTTCCCCCATTAGATGTTAGATTTGTTTCTGCGCTCTGCTCGCACAGGTCATCTACGACCTTGCTTATATCTACTGAAACAGGACAGTATCTTATGCACCTTCCACAGCCGCAGCAAGCTATGACGCCGTTGTATTTCTCTGGATAATAAACAAACTTATGGCCTACCCTGTTTTTGAACCTGTGGAATTTTGTAGGTCTTGGGTTATGACCACTTGCCTCAAGGGTAAAGTGGAAAAACATACATGCATCCCAGCTCCTTATCCTCTCCCCCTCTTTTAATCTCGACTCATCTGTTATATTAAAACAGTAACATGTAGGGCAGAGGAATGTGCATGCTGCACAGCTTACGCATTTGCTTAGTGCCTGTTCCCAGAATTCATCTTCATTAAATATCTTCTGTGATATTTCAGGCTTTCCAGTCTTTGTAAAAGGATTTTTGACCTTGTTTTTTGTCTCTTCCTGTTTTTTCTGTGCCTCTTGCAGGCTTGCCTTGCCGTCTTCTATGAGGCTTGACTGCATTAATGCCTTGCCTTTTTCTGTTACAGGCTCAAATACATAACCACTGGGTAGTTCTGTAATGAGGATATCCGAACCCTCTTTATCTGCAGGGCCACCACCCACTGACACACAGAAACAACCAGGGGATGGTGCAGGACATGCAAGGCCTATAATCACTGTCTTCTCACGCCTGCCAGTATAGTATGGGTCTGGTATATCTGAATCCTTGTAAACCCTGTCGTAGACCGTAAAACCCTTTGCATCGCATGGTCTTGCACCGAATATAACCGTATCCTTGAAGTCCATCTGCTCTTCGAGCTTTATATCTACCTTATCAGGGCTATCCTCTTTTTTTAAGAAACTGTATTTGAATAGTGTCTCATACTGAGGAAAGATCACTGATTTTGGCGATAGATTAGCAGGACGATCAAGGCAGATATCCCTGCCCTCAGCAAGGGGCTTGAAGGATACTATATCTTCCTCTGCAAAGGGTGCATATACAGTATACTTTGCTGCCAGTTCCTTTAAAAATGCCTGTAAATTCTCTTTTTTGAGAAAACCTATCTCTATCATCCGATCTTATGCTCCTTGATTTTCAACTCGTCTACATTAAATGTATACATGGGAGGCTTATCATCAGGATTTACACCGGGTTCGTAATCAAACAGGTCCTTCATATCCATATTTATCTTTCTCTTGAGCTTATTGACCGGTATACCCATGGGGCATACCCTCTCACACTCCCCGCACTCGACACACCTGCCTGCCAGATGCACTGCGTGGATCATATGGAACATGAGTTTCTCCTGTGTGGTTAGTCTCTGGCTTATCCAGTGTGGCTCACGGGTCTCTGCTATACAACTGTCCTGACAAATACACATGGGGCATGCATTCCTGCATGCATAGCATCGTATACATCTATCGAACTCTTTTAACCAGTAATTGAGTTTCTCCTCCAGTGTCATCTTATCAAACTCTACTATATCCTCATAGACACTCTCTTTTGGTTTGTCAGATGATATGGGGTCGCCGATAAGATGGTCATAGATTACAGGTGTGGGATACTGGCATGTCCTGCATTTATCAGGCTGGACATCTGTCAATGCCAGTGTCTTCTGTCCCTTATCTGTAGTTACATTTATCTTTCCATCCTTTTCAAAGGAGATATCCTCGATGTTTGCATAGTCTACTGCCTTTGTTAGTTTCTTAACGCTTATGACCCCGCTGCAGGGGATACCTATTATCTTTATATTCTCTCTATTGATGAGCCCTTCCTGCATATACTGGACTATTGTCCTGCTATCACAGCCCTTTACTATGATGCCTACCTTTTTCTTTAGAGATGGAAGGTAGGTTGTGAGATTATGGACACAGATAGGAGACCATATGAGCCTGTCTACCTGCTCCGGTGTATTTATAAAAAGAGGGGTTGCATGGACCTTATCAAAACCCTCTGTATAACCTATAACAACATCTACTTCACTTAAAACATTTTTTACCACATCTCTGAGCATCTCCATTGACACGCTTTAAGCCTCCCTTTTTATATTCAACGGGCCTAATCTATGGATTGCCTCTGTAAAATCTCTGACAGTCTGCTGCCACCTTGCACCCTCTGAGGCAGATATCCATGTGTAGTGGAATCTCCTGTTGTCTATGCCTAAGAAAGATAGGAGTCTCTTTAACATCTCGAGTCTTCTTCTGGCATAGAAGTTTCCGTCTGAATAGTGACAGTCCCTCGGGTGACACCCTGAAACAAGAACCCCGTCTGCACCGTTTAAAAGTGCCTTAACCACAAAAAGGGGGTCTACCCTTCCTGAACAGGGGACTCTGATTATGCGGAGGTCAGTTGGTTGTTTAAAACGACTCACCCCAGCAGTATCTGCACCACCATATGAACACCAGTTACAAAGAAATCCTACTATCCTTAACTCTTGTTTAGGGTCTACCCCTGACATAATGCATTAACCTCCGCCAATATCTGGTTGTCTGTAAAATGCTGTAACTGAATTGCACCGCATGGGCATGTAGATGTGCATACACCACAACCAGCACAGACTGTCTCTATAACATCAGCAACTATCCTGCCGTCTCTCAACTGATTTTCCTTTATTGCCTGGAAAGGACATGTTCGGACGCACTTCAGGCATCCAACACATTTGTTTATATTAACCTTTGCCACAGCAGGGTCTGATTCCAGCATATCCTTGGAGAATAAGGCAAGGACCTTACTGGCTGCTGCGCTGCCCTGACCCACTGATGCCGGTATATCCTTTGGACCCTGACACGCACCGGCAAGAAATACACCTGATGTGTTTGTCTCAACTGGTCTTAATTTTGGATGGCTCTCTACATAGAAACCGAATGTATCATAGGATATATGGAGTTTTTCTGCAAGGCGTGCTGCATCAGGGTTGGAAAGGACTGCTGTCCCCAGGACAACCAGATCTGCCTCTACCTCTACCTGTGTCCCAAGGAGTGTATCTGCACCCCTCACCACCATCTTCTTGCCCTTCGGGTATATCCTTGATACACGACCCCTTATATATTTGACGCCATAGTCCTCCTGTGCCCGCCTGGTAAACTCGTCATACCCCTTTCCAGGTGACCTTATGTCCATATAGAACACATAGGACTGGGAATCAGGTATATGGTCTTTGGTTAGTATTGCCTGTTTTGCAATATACATACAACAGAAGTTGGAGCAGTAAGGGACGCCTATTGACTTATCCCTTGAGCCTGCACATGCCACAAAGACAACGGTCTTTGGTTCTGTATTGTCTGATGGTCTCAATATATGCCCTGCTGTTGGACCGGATGCATTGAGGAGCCTCTCATACTGGATACCTGATATAACATCAGGGTAACGGCCACCACCGTATTCCGGAAGCCTTTCCAGGTCAAGGAGGCTGTATCCTGATGCAACTATTATTGCACCCACCTCTTCTGTAACTATCTCATCCTGCATCTCATAGTTAATGGCCTTTGTGGGGCATATCTTTGCACATACGCCACATTTGCCTTTTGTGAATTGCCTGCAGTAGTTGGGGTCTATCTTGGCCTTTTTCGGTATAGCCTGTGGGAACGGGATATTAATGGCCTTTGTAGGTGCCACACCGAAATTAAAATAGTCATAGGCATTTCTTGAAGGGCATTTCTCCATACATGCACCGCATCCTGTGCATTTTGTCCAGTCCACATATGTTGCCTTCTTTCTTATCTTTATCTGATAGTTACCTACATAACCTTTTATATCTTCTATCTCTGAATATGCATAGAGTTTTATCTTATCGTGCTGGGCCACATCCACCATCTTTGGACCCAGTATGCATATGGAGCAGTCTATAGTTGGGAAGGTCTTGTCGAGCCTTGACATCATACCGCCTACGCTCGGGCTCTTCTCTACCAGGACAACCTCAAGACCGCCGTCGCCGCAGTCCAGGGCTGCCTGCATACCTGCCACACCACCACCTATGACAAGGACCCTCTTGTTTATCTTGAAGGATGAAGAGAAAAGCGGCTTATCCTGCATAACCTTGGCAACAGCCATTGTAATGACATCGATAGCCTTTTTTGTGTTGGCCTCTTTGTTTTCGCCAACCCATGATATGTGTTCACGGATGTTGGCCATCTCAAAGTAGTATTTATTAAGCCCTGCCTTCTCTATTGTCCTTCTGAATGTCAGCTCGTGCATCCTCGGTGAACATGCTGCCACAACGATCCTGTTGAGATTATACTGCTTTATTGCCTGTTTAATCTCATCCTGTCCCGGCTCAGAGCATGTATACATATATGTTGTAGCATGGGCAACACCGGGGATCTTTCTTATCTCATCGGCAACAGCCTTGACATCTACTGTCCCTGCAATATTGTTTCCACAATGGCAAATAAATACACCAACCCTCATCTATGGGTTCTCCTCTTCTCCAGTCTCTTGTTTTTTAACTTCTTTTTTTGCCTTTTTTTCCTGTTCTTTTGCCTTCTCCCTCTCTAAATACTCCTGCTTTGTAATGCGGGAGCGTGCAAAATGGTCTGCACTGACAATGAGCTTATCAAGTCCTAATTCCTTTGGGGTATACCCGAATGCAAGACCCATCAACTGGGTAAAATATATAACCGGGATATTGAAATTAGAACCTGTTGTCTGATTTATCTGTTCCTGCCTCAAATCAAGGTTCTGCTGGCATAATGGGCATGCAACAACAATACAGTTTGCCCCTGCATCCTCTGCCATGGCAATGACTTTTTTAGACAGTTCATTTACCATCTTCCTCTTAGGCACACCGAATGCAGCGCCACAGCACTCTAATTTAAAGGCAAAGTCACATACCTCAATACCAAGGGCAGATATAATCCTGTCCATGGATATGGGGTTTTCAGGGTCGTCGAACTGGGCGATCTTGGGTGGTCTGTTCATTATGCAGCCATAGTAAGGTGCGGCCTTCATATCTGGGATTATATGGGTTACCCGGTTGGATATGGCCTCTAATCCCACATCTTCATATAGTATCTGGAGTGAAGACTTGGCATATACCCCACAGTTATACTTTTCATCAAGGAGCTCGTTTACCTTCTCCTTGAATGTCTCGTCGTTCTCCATGGAGTACTGTGCCTTTTTAAAGGCCATGAGACATGAAGGACAGTTTGTGGTTACCACATCAAGACCCATATTCTCGATAATAGACAGGTTTCTTGCTGCAAGGGCAGCAGCAAAGACATGGTCTACTGTATGGGCCGGGGTTGAGCCACAGCAACTCCAGTCTTCAGGTTCAACATAGTCAATGCCCAGTGCATCAAAAACAACCCTCATTGACTTGTCATATTCCACCGCAGTCCCTTCAAGGGAACATCCTTGATAATATGCGTATCTCTTTTTAGCCATGTTTCTTCAAAGTTTCCTGGAATCTGTCAAATATCTTTGCCACTTTATCGCTTCCTTTTATCTTTTTAGGTAGAAAATGTATCTTGTTATGAGCCAAAACCTTTGGACCTAAATCTGAATCTGCAAAAAGATGACCTGACCTCAGGTTGTAGGACATCAGTGTCCCGACCTCGTAGATCCTCCCAAACTTTTTCACAGAGTCAAGAAAGGAGTCATAGAATAGCTTTATGTCTTTCTCTGATACCCTGTTTTCCCTGCGGGCTATAATCCTCAATACATCCATAATATGTGCCACATCTATCTCGCAGGGACACCTTGTTGTGCATGTCTCGCATGTTGCACAGAGCCAGATTGCCTTTGAATTGAGTATTGTGTCCTTCTGGCCTGCCTGGAGAAGCCTCATTATCTGGCTTACAGGGTAATCAAAGTAGTGGGAGTAAGGACAACCAGCAGTGCAGTTCCCGCATTGATAGCATAATGCAGGGTCCTGTCCGCTTTCTTCTTTTACATGCTCTATAAATTCCCAATCAATACTCTCTGTTAAATTAATGGCATCCATATGTCTTTTTAGCCCATCCTTTTATTTGTGAAATTTTTAACACTTTTTAAAAAACCTTGTCAATATTTTTTTATAAATTTTTCGTTTTTAATAGTGAACAGAGAATCAAATCCAAAAATCGCCTATAGTTCTATAATGCTAAGTAATCAACTATTTTTAAGGGGAAAACATTTTGTGAATATTTTCTTTTTAATGCCCGTCCCCTTTTCATCTATTCACTATTGTAAACTACCTATCCCTTATTTAGACCTCTTTGTCTTTTTTTCCTTGCTCTCCCTCTTCTCTTTTATTGCAGCCCTGGCTGCAGCAAGTTTAGCAAGGGTCACCCTGTATGGTGAACAGCTTACATAATTGAGGCCTATCCTGTGACAGAATTCAACAGAGTTTGGCTCTCCCCCGTGTTCACCGCATATGCCTACCTTCAGGTCTTTCCTTGTAGACCTGCCCAGTTCAACACCCATCTTCATGAGTTTACCAACACCCTCTTCATCTATCCTCTGGAATGGGTCATAGTCGTATATACCGTTTTCTACATAGAACCTCAGAAATTTTCCTGCATCATCCCTGCTCATACCAAGGACTGTCTGGGTGAGGTCGTTGGTGCCAAAAGAGAAGAACTCTGCCTCTTTTGCTATCTCGTCTGCAGTGATTGCTGCCCTTGGTATCTCTATCATAGTCCCTATCTTGTAGTCTATCTCAATGCCGTATTTCTTGGTTACTTCCTTAGCGGTCTTCTCAACCACATCCTTCTGCAATGAAAGCTCACGGATATGACCTACAAGGGGTATCATTATCTCAGGCTTTACATCTATGCCCTTCTTTTTCACCTCACATGCTGCCTCAAAGATGGCCTGTGCCTGCATCTGGGTGATCTCAGGGAATACTATACCGAGCCTGCATCCCCTGTGACCGAGCATGGGGTTTGCCTCATGGAGGCTGCTGACCTTTGCAAGAAGGCTTTCGAATGGTATCCCCATCTTCTGGGACAATGCCTTTATCTCCTTCTCTGTGTGGGGCAGGAACTCATGTAGTGGCGGGTCCAGTGTCCTTATGGTTACAGGTAGCCCATTCATTACCTTGAATATCCCTATAAAATCCTTCTTCTGCATGGGAAGGAGCTTTTTAAGTGCCTTTTTTCTTCCCTCTAAATCATTGGCAAGTATCATCTCCCTGACAGCATCAATCCTCTCGCCCTCAAAGAACATATGCTCTGTCCTGCAGAGCCCTATACCCTCGGCACCAAAGGCAACTGCCACGGATGCCTGTTTAGGCTCGTCAGCATTGGTCCTGATACCCAGTCTCCTTGTCTCATCTGCCCATGACATGAGGAGGGCAAAATCCTGATAGACCTGTGATTTCTCTGGCTTTAAGGTCTTATCGATGAGCACCCTTAATATCTCCGATGGTATGGTCTTTATCTCTCCCATAAAGACCTCCCCGGTAGTCCCGTCAATGGAGATATATTCGCCCTCTTTTATGGTCTTTCCCTTCACAGATATAGATTTCTTCTTGTAATCTATATCCAGTTCACCACACCCGGCAACGCAGACCTTACCCATCTGCCTTGCCACGAGGGCTGCATGGCTTGTCATACCACCCCTTGATGTAAGGATACCCTGGGCTGCATTCATACCCCTTATATCCTCCGGGGATGTCTCTATACGAACGAGTATCACCTTCTCGCCCCTTGCTGCCCATGATTCTGCATCCTCTGCATTGAATACTACCTTACCTGTTGCAGCACCAGGCCCGGCATTGAGGCCCCTTGCAATCATATTCCCTGATTTCAGGGCCTTTTCCTTCTCTTTTGGGTCGAATATGGGTCTTAAAAGCTGATTGAGCATATCCGGCTCTACCCTCATGAGCGCCTCTTCCTTTGTGATAAGGCCCTCTTTTACCATATCAACGGCTATCTTAAATGCAGAGAATGCTGTCCTCTTTCCTGTCCTTGTCTGGAGCATCCATAGCTTTCCGTTCTGTATTGTAAACTCTATATCCTGCATATCCTTGTAGTTCTTCTCCAGTATATCCCTTATCCTTATAAGCTGTTTGTATATGTCAGGCATAACCTCTTCAAGGGATTGCACCTTTTTGTCTGCCTTCTGTTTTATATTGATGGGCAGGGGTGTCCTTATACCTGCCACAACATCCTCACCCTGGGCATTGAGGAGATATTCGCCGTAAAAGTGGTTCTCTCCTGTTGCCGGGTCTCTTGTAAAGGCAACGCCTGTGCCACAGTCATTACCCATATTACCAAACACCATACACTGGACATTAACAGCAGTCCCCCAGTCATCGGGTATATTGTTCAATTCCCTGTATGCTATTGCCCTCTCGTTATTCCATGATTTAAACACAGCGCCTATTGCCCCCCAAAGCTGTTCATAAGGGTCTTCAGGGAATTCAGCACCGACCCTCTTTTTTATAATAGCCTTGAATCTCTTTACCAGGTCCTTCAGGTCATCTACAGAGAGCTCTACATCGAGCTTAATATTCCTCTCTTTCTTCTTTGCCTCTATTATCTCTTCAAAGGGGTCTGTCTCCTCTTTTGTCTGGGGCTTAAGCCCGAGGACAACATCTCCATACATCTGGACAAACCTGCGGTAGCAATCATAGGCAAACCACTCGTTGTTCGTTTTTTTGGCAAGGCCCTTTACAGTCTTTTCATTGAGACCGAGGTTCAATACAGTATCCATCATACCTGGCATACTTACCCTTGCCCCGGACCTTACAGAAAAAAGTAGGGGGTTTTTGCTGTCGCCAAATACTGCCCCCATCTCCTTCTCTACCTTTTTTACATTTTCTATGACCTCTTCTTTTAGACCATCAGGGAATTTCATGCCGGAATTGTAGTAGAGTATACATACCTCTGTGGTTATGGTAAAGCCCGGGGGAACCGGGATACCGAGATTAACCATGTCTGCAAGGCCTGCGCCCTTTCCACCTAATAGATTTTTTAATTTTGAACTGCCCTCAGCCTTTTTACCACCAAAATAGTATACATATTTTGCCATGAAACCCTCCTGTCTATTCTATTCGGATTTTTGAAAAGTCACTGTATGTCAAAAACATATCTTTTATATGTTTTAAAAGGGCGAGCCTGTTGTTCTTTATAGATTCTTCCTTGTCCATTACAAAGACCTTGTCAAAGAAATTATCTATAGTTGTTTTGAAACTGATAAGCACTGTAAGGGCATGGGGATATTTTTTGTTTTTCATATGATCAAAGAATTCACCCTTTTTTGTATCGTAGGTACTGTATAACGCCCTCTCCTCATCCTGCCTGAAAAGGGATGTATCTATAACAAGGGAATCGAATATCTGCTTTGTGATATTATAAACCCTTTTGAAACCCACCATGAGCTTCTCAAAATCCTCAATGGCACCCTGGTTCTCCAGTGCCAGGAGACGTTCATATCCATCGTATATATCTTCGCCTACCACATCAAGGACACTCTCCACAAAGTCCTGTCTGTGACCCTCCTCTATCATAGAGAACTTGAATCTCGTCTGTATGAAATCTATAAGAGAGGCTTTTGTATCCTCAAGAGAAAGCCTGTCCTTTATCCCTGAACCTGCCTCATATGCACGCCTTATAAGCCCTGACAGGCTGATGTTATAGTTTCTATCCGTTATTATCCTTATAATACCCAGGGCCTGCCTTCTTAGTGCATAAGGGTCAAGGTTCCCGGATGGTGTAATCCCTACAGAGAAAAAAGAGACAAGAGAGTCTATCTTATCTGCTATCCCAAGGATAGAGCCCAGTGTTGTCTTGGGCAGGTCTTTTTCCCCCCCTGTAGGCAGGTAGTGTTCCTCTATGGCAGTTGCCACATCCGGGTCATAGCCCTGTAGTCCTGCGTATATCCTGCCCATTGTCCCCTGGAGCTCAGGGAACTCGCCCACCATGTGTGTCAGGAGGTCTGCCTTTATTATACGGACAGCCTTATTGAGCCTTTCTATATCATTGTAATTAAGGACATCGGCAAGATAGCCTGCAATCTCTTGAACCCTGTCTGTCTTCTCCTTTAATGTCCCCAGCCTAACATGGAATACAATAGAGGATAGCCTCTCATATAGGCTGTCTAAGGTAGTCTTCTTATCTTCTTCAAAGAAGAAACCTGCATCGGCAAGCCTTGCCCTCAACACCTTCTCATTGCCCTTTATAACATTTGCATCACTGGTAGGGACTGTATTGGCGAAAAATATAAAATAGGGCATCAGTTCCCCTTTCGGGTCCTCGATGGGGATATATTTCTGATGACTCTTCATGACGTTTATAAGGACCTCTTTTGGAATCGTTAAAAATGACCTGTCAAATGTGCCTGTAAGGGGATAGGGATATTCGGTGATATATAATATCTCCTTTAAGAGGTCTTCATCCCTTACTGCAATGCCACCAACCCTTTTTTCTATATCCTCAATACCCTTTAAGATGATACCCATCCGCTCTGATTCATCTATGATGACATAGTTCTCTCTTAATCTGTCTCTATATTCTCTTGTGTTTTTTATCTCTATGGGGCCTTTGGACAGAAACCTGTGGCAGTATGTAAGGTTGCCACTCTTTACATCTGCAATCTCTACCTCTACTGGTATACTGTCAAAAAGCACAATCAGCCACTGGATAGGCCTTGCATATTCAAAGGTCTCGCTGCCCCACCTCATCTTCTTCTGAAAAGGTATCCTGGATATTATATCTTTCAATAGATTAGGCAAGACATGTACAGTGGGCATGCCTTTTTCGATCTTCTCTACTGTTACAAATTCAACGCCATCCTTGACAGCCTTTTTCAGGTCTTCCACAGCTACACCCTGTGATTTTGCAAAGCCTGTTGCTGCCTTTGTTGGATTACCGGATTCATCATATGCCCTGTTGGCAGGGGGGCCGAACTTTACGGTCTTTGTCTCTGCCTGCTTCTCTGCCATGTCATCTATTATGACCGCAAGCCTCCTTGGTGTGCCCTGGATGTAGATACTGCCAAAACTAATCCTCATCTGGGCAAGACCTTCAGTTAAAAGCCTCGATAAACCTTCCTTTGCAGGTTCAATAAACCTCGCAGGAATCTCCTCTGTCCCTATCTCAAGTAAAAAATCTCCCATTAAAGATACCTTTTGTCTTTATGTGGTCTTTAAAAGAGGAAAACCCATCTCTTCCCGTTTTTTCACATATAATTCAGCACATAGCTTGGCAAGGTTTCTTACCCTGCCGATGTAGTTTGCCCTCTCTGTCACGCTGATTGCGCCCCTTGCGTCCAGTAGATTGAAGATGTGGGAACATTTAAGGCAGTAATCATAGGCAGGAAAGACAATACCCCTGTCCTTTGCAAGCCTCTCCCCTTCTGCCTCAAAGACATCAAAGAGCCCTCTCAGTATGGATGCATCAGATTCCTCAAAGTTGTATATGGAAAACTCCCTTTCTGGTTCGAGAAAGACATCACCATAGGTTATATCTTTATTCCATTTGATATGGAAGACATTATCCACATCCTGGAGATACATGGCTATCCTCTCTATACCGTATGTTATCTCAACTGTTATGGGGGATAGGTCAATGCCACCGCACTGCTGAAAATAAGTAAACTGGGTAATCTCCATCCCGTCGAGCCAGACCTCCCAGCCAAGACCCCATGCCCCAAGGGTGGGTGACTCCCAGTCATCCTCTACAAACCTTATATCATGGGATGACATATCTATACCAAAACCCTTCAGGCTGTCTATGTAGATATTCTGTATATCCTTTGGCGATGGCTTCATTATTACCTGGAACTGATAATAATGCTGTAGCCTGTTAGGGTTTTCACCGTATCTGCCGTCTGCAGGTCTTCTTGAAGGCTGGACATAGGCTGTATTCCACGGCTCAGGACCCAGTGCCCTTAAAAAGGTGGCAGGGTGAAATGTCCCTGCACCTACCTCCATGTCATAGGGCTGCTGGACAATACAACCTCTTTCTGCCCAGAAACTCTGCAACGCAAATATAAGGTCTTGAAGATACATGGCTAATACCTTTTTTGTATATCACAAGATATGTTCATATTTCCATATTTTTGTGAAAAAAAAGACAAAATTTAAATACAGACTGCAGATTTGTAAAAACATACTGATATATGCGTTAGATGCATTATGATTTTGTAGTTTTTAATCGATTTACTTTTTATGATTCACTATTTATAGATACTAAAGGAACTGCCTCAAGGTTCAGGCCTATCTATGTTTAGTGTCCGACCACAGCCCCTTTTTCTGTCATTGCACCTATGGAATAGAGGCCTTTTTCCTTCTTCTTTTTCTTTTCTGAATACATGAAATTATCGGCTATTGATATGAGTTCTTCCAGTGAATTATGAATCTGTGGGTCATAATTGACAAAACCAAGGCTGTAAGAGAGCCTATACTGAAGGGCCTCCTGTTCATTATATATATCTACAAGATGGTTTAGACGCCTCTTTAGGTTTTCTGCATTCAGCACCCCTGTGCAAAGGGCAAGGACTGCAAACTCGTCACCGCCAAGTCTGCCTACAATGTCTGATTCCCTGAATGTCCCTTTCAATGCATTTGCCAAGGCAATTAAGGCCTTGTCACCCTCCTGATGTCCTATATTATCGTTTATCCATTTTAGTCCATCCATATCAATAAAAAATAGAATGAGTTCTTTCCTGAGGCGTCTTGCCATCTTAAGCTGCTGTTCAGCAAATGTAAAAAATCCTCTCCTGTTTAAAAGGCCTGTCAGCTCATCGGTTGTTGAAAGGGTCTTGAGCCTCTCCTCCATCTGCCTCTTTTCTGTTACATCAAGCATTGTCCCTAATACAGCAGGCTTTCCATTGTATATCACCCTTGACCCGTGTATCTCACCTCTCCTGACTGTGCCGTCTTTTCTGCATGCTATAATATCGAGACGCATACCACCTCTGTCGTCCCACATCTCTTTCACTATCTTTTCTATGGACGTGCCTTCATCTACAATAGTAAGGTCCCTCGGCGAAAGTTTATTTATTATCTCTTCAGGTTCATATCCATGTATCTCTGCAAAGGTCTTATTTACATACCTAAATAGACCTTCCTGTATAAGATAAACGCCAACAGGTGACTGTTCTGTAAGGATCCTATATCTCTCCTCTGACTCCTTTAGCATCAACTCTATCTGCTTACGTTCATTTATGTTTTCTACAGTGCCTTCAAAATATAGTATCTGATTTTTATCATTATACACTGCCCGGGCATTTATTGATGTCCAGAACAGTGTACCGTCCCTTTTTCTGCTCAGTATCTCATACCCTTTAACAGCCCCCTGTTCCTCAAGGATGTTCTTTAATCTTTCATATTCTCCCGGGTCTGCAAAAAGCTGTCTATCCATATATACCTTATCTACTATATCATCAGGCGATTCAAACCCGTGCATGGCAGCAAAGGATGGGTTGACGCTTAATACACTGCCATCATATGCAATCTGGAAGATCCCCTCCACAGCGTTTTCAAAGATATTTCTATATTTTGACTCGCTCGCCTTAAGGGCCAATGCCATCTGTTTCCTTAATAGGGCATTGGCAAATATCTCGCCCACAATCTTAAGCAGGGAGATGATACTCTCTGACCATGTTGTTTTCTTTCGGATATTTTCAAACCCCAGAAAACCAATTGCCTTATAGCCTGATACAATGGGTACAGCGATTATAGACTTAATCTCCTTGATAGCCAGGTTCCTCTTCTCTTCAATGGCATCAATAGGGGCATCATCAATGTCAGGGAGATGGACTATTTCAAGGCTTTTAATCTTACTGCAAAACCACGGTATAATATCTGATGAGACGTTCTGTAATAATTTTTTCTGCGATTTTATACCCTCTGCGCACCATTCGTGGGTATTGCTTATCTGTTTGCCATCTTCGGAAAACTGAAATACATAGCTCCTATCAGCACCTGCATATCTACCAATAACCCCCAAGACATCTACAATACCATCATCTGTGTCTTCAGGGGATAGAATAATAAAATTAGTTGAAAGGGCAAGTATGAGCTTTAATAGCTCCTCATGGTCATTGTTTGCCACCATATCACTGGATAGGCCATTATTCTCAAGGCTTTTAAATTCTGATAGAATAGACCCTTTAGGCATCTGCATGCCTTTGTGACCCTTTATAAACCCTGTCTCTGATTTATCTGTTTCTCCCAAAATCCTACCGTATAGATATTTATTTTCGCTGCTGATTATTATCGCATTTTATATCTTATTCTTAAATTTATCCTCAAAAAAACCACAAGGTCTTATACGTCTCGCCAGAACAGGATGGTCTTTTGCTATTTTTATTAAGCCTATAGTCTTTAGTCTGTTTTAAATACTGCACCTGTTGCAGCAGATGTAACCATCTGGGCATACCTTGCCATGTAACCCTCTTTTATCTTTGGTTCAGGCCTCCTCCATGCAGATTTACGTTTCTTCATCTCCTTTTCGCTGACCTTTAAGTCTATAGTCTTTTTTATTAAATCTATCTCTATCTTATCCCCATCCCTGACAAATGCAATAGGCCCTCCTTCCGCTGCCTCAGGGGACACATGGCCTATACAGAGACCTCTTGTCCCCCCTGAAAACCTTCCGTCTGTAATAAGGGCACAGGACAGGTCCAGGCCTCTCCCTGCAAGGATGCTCGTTGGCGTTAACATCTCTCTCATCCCTGGGCCGCCTTTCGGACCCTCATACCTTATTATAACTGCATCCCCGGGGTTTATTTCGCCGTTCATTATAGCTGCCCCTGCCTCTTCCTCGCTCTCAAAGACCCTTGCCTTTCCCACAAAATGCCATATATCCTTTGATACACCGATCCTCTTTACAATAGAGCCATCAGGGGCAAGGCTACCTGTGAGGACAGCGAGACCGCCTTTTTCGTGATATGGATTATCAATGGAATGGATAACCTCATGGTCATAGACCCCTGCCTCTTTTATAATATCCCCTACCCTTCTACCATCAACCGTCAGACACTTCTTATTGATGAGCCTCTTTCTTGATAACTCCTTCATTATGGCGTATACACCTCCTGCCTCGTTTAAGTCCTCTAATCTGTGGGGACCTGCAGGGCTCATATTGCATAGATGGGGGACCTTTTCTGATATGTCATCGAAAAGCGTAAGGGGTAACCTGATGCCCCCTTCAAAGGCAATAGCAGGGAGGTGTAATGCTGTGTTAGATGAACCACCGAATGCCATATCAACGGTTATGGCATTCTTGAATGCATCGATTGTCATTATATCACGGGGTTTAATGTCATTTTTTACAAGCTCCATAATCTTTTGACCCGCTATCTTGGCAAGCCTTATACGGGCTGAATGGACAGCAGGGATTGTCCCGTTTCCAGGAAGGGCAATGCCCAGGGCCTCTGAAAGGCAGTTCATGGAATTGGCAGTAAACATACCAGCACATGAACCTGCCCCAGGACATGCGCACTCTTCTAACATACATAGTTCTTCTTCTGTCATGGTCCCGCTGGCAACCCTGCCTACACCCTCAAAGACAGATATAAGGTCTACCTTTTTTCCCATAAATCTCCCTGCAAGCATAGGGCCACCGCTTATAAGTATGGAAGGTATATTGAGACGCATGGCCGCCATCATCATCCCAGGTATAATCTTGTCGCAGTTGGGTATTAAAACAAGGCCATCAAAAGGGTATGCCTTGCACATCACCTCAACGGAATCGCATATAAGCTCCCTTGAGCCAAGGGAATATTTCATACCCTCATGGTTCATGGCTATACCATCACAGATACCTATGGTAGAAAACTCCATAGGTGTCCCGCCTGCCATCCTTATAGCATCCTTTACTGCCTGGGCAATCCTGTTTAGGTGTATATGCCCCGGGATAAGCTCATTGGCCGAATTAGCTATACCTATAATTGGCCTTTCTATCTCATCTTTTAGATAGCCTATGGCATGGAAAAGACTCCTGTGAGGTGCCTTCTCTATACCCTTTTTCATGCGTTCTGACCTCATACTCTCCTCCTTGTTTTATACTTAGACACAAGATTATAACAGTGAAATAGATATTGCAATATTAACTTGAGACATACCTCAAACCTGCTGTCTTTATTTTTCTATTTATGGCCTTTGCACAGCACATCCCCAGAAAATTATGAAGTCATATAAAGGCCTCAATTTTGAGTGGATAGGTATGAAACTAAAAAGACCCCGAGGGTATTGCCACAGGGGTCTTACGTTAAATAAGAACTATTGAATTCTGGCTCCCCGGGCAGGACTCGAACCTGCAACCTACTGGTTAACAGCCAGCCGCTACTGCCGATTGAGCTACCGGGGAATAGTTTATTCTCAATGCTATAATTCCAAAGAGCCATACCCCCTGACAGCCTTAAACTGCAACCTTATATAGCCATCAAGGATGGGTATTAATAAACAATAAAACCGCTTTAATGTCAAGGTTTTTAAATGTCCACATCAGAACTGGTATCCAGCCCTTACAAATCCAACTATACCGTATTTATCAAAAAACGTTATGTTGGAATATGTCTCTGTTGCCACAGCACCCACAGAAAAGAAATATTTTTTAAAACCAAAGGGGTTAATGATATTTATCATGGCAGACAAACCATAGGTATCCTCTTCCCTTGTCTCGCCAAATACAGGATGGATCTTGTCGAATAATGCCCTTTTTCTGAAGGCCCTTGTTATGACATTTAAGTCCTTCTCATTATATATAAAACCCAGGGATAATTCATAACTGTCGTAACTATTGCTTGCGCCTTTATATCTGCCTTTTTCATAGGTAAAACCCGGCATGAACATGTATCTTTCACCTATCTTATAGGTATAGCTTATACCAGGGGCGTGGGCAGAGCCGTCTCTCTTTAAGTCCCGGTTTATGTCACCTATCACATCATCGGATATATCTGTCTGTTGTATCCTGTAAGACAGATTGATATTTGTATCGAAGATATTGTAATAGGTTATCTTTCCACCATATTCCCTTGATGTTGTCCTATCCCTATCCAGGACATACGGGTTTTTCCATGCCTTTGATATTAATGATACAAAACCAAAGGCATCTATAAGGCTCTTATTGAATCTTTTCCTTGCCCCAAGCGCAAGGCTACCTGCCTCCTGGGTTGTAGTGTTTAGATAGAATTCAGTTCCACCCTTATCCCTTATATGCTTTATATCAAAAACTGGAAAGGGTATAATCTTGCTTGCTGCCTTTGGTGACCTCTGGAGACTGGTTAGTGATTGATAGCCATCTCCCCATAGATTATCAGCCTTATTTGTAATTAATATGCCCATACTTACCTGAAACTGAAATTTATCCTCAGCACTCACTATTCTAGAAAAACAAAGAATTAACAGGGATATAGAGATTAAAAAGACTATTTTTTTCAATTTTTCCTCCTTTGGGTGTGCTGTAAAGAACATTTTGAACCAGACAAGATTGATCCCTATAGCTATATTAACACACAGAAATATATTTAACACAAAAGTATTTTTTCGTATACAAAAATTCTTGACAAAAACTACCTGTGATAATATAGTTGTGAAGTAAAATTGTATACAGTATGCAAAGGGGGTAATTATGGAAGACCATGAAATCTTTAAAAACATTACAGTCCTTTCTCTTGAACAGGCAACGGTTCTACCTTATCTTTCCTATAGGTTATCGCTGGATGGTGCAAGGGTAATAAGGATGGAACACCCTGTATACGGCGACCCAAACAGGAGGGTCGGTGAAAACAGGCTAAACGAGGACAGGATGTATACCTATTTCCTTGCCATCAACTGCAATAAAGAGGCCATCACACTGGATCTGGGGACACCTGAGGGTGCAGAGGTATTCAAAAGGCTTCTTACTGAATTAAAAGTAGATATATTCGCCACAAACCAGCTTCCAAGAAACTATAAGAAGCTCGGGATAGACTATGACACAGTGAGGTCTATAAAAAAAGACATCATATGGGTAGGTCTTACAGGATTTGGTCCCCAGAGCAACGAGGCTGCATACGACCCCATACTCCAGGCAAGGGGTGGTCTCATGGACCTCACAGGTGATAAAGACGGCCCCCCATATGTCCTCGGGGTGCCTTTACCTGATATGGGGACGAGTGAACATGCCTATGGCCTTATCATGAAGGCCCTTTATAAAAGGGCAGTGACCGGTGAAGGCTCAAGGATTGATTTATCCATGTTCCAGAGCACAACCTCATGGCTTACAGTACCTATTACCCAGACAAAATCATTCAACAAAAAGATAACGAGAAGGGGAAATACCCATGAATTCTTTGCCCCTGTAAGCGTCTACAAGACAAAGGACAGCTATGCCTACATCGCTGTTGGAAATGATATACAGTGGGAGAGGATGCTCCAGATAGAGGGCTTTGCCTCCCTCGCCAGACCTGAATACGCCCGCAATGAAGGCAGGATCAAGGATGTTGACAACCTCAACAAGGCTATCGAGGCTATAACCAAAAATTATACTACCGATGACCTTATTAAACTATTCACAGCCGCTACCATCCCCATATCAAGGGTAAACTCCATAGAGGAGGTCTTAGAAGACCCCTATGTAAAAGAGGAGATGCTGTCATCAACAGACGAAAAGACAGGCCTTACAATCTATCTTGCCCCACCGCCTTTTACAACAAGCTTTGTAAAGGCTGTAAACAGAAAACTCCCCTTCCCTCCCCGATTTGGTGAGCATAATGAAAAGATATACTGCGAGACACTTGGTTATACAAAACAACAGCTTGAGGATATGAGGGCAAAGAAGATTATCTAATAAAAATTTTCCCTGGGGGCAAGATGGAATATTCAGATAGTGGTCCAGCTATAAGGAAAGGAAGGTTTTTAAGGGAACAGGTATATAAGAATCTGAAGGCCTTCATCTTAAACGGAGACCTGGAGCCCAATAAAAGACTCATAGAGGAGAAGCTTGCCGAAGAGATGGGCACAAGCAGGACACCCATCAGGGAGGCCATACAGAAACTGGAAAAAGAAGGACTTATAAGAAAACTGCCCAGGGGTGGTTTTGCCGTGAGTTTGATAACTGACGAAGATATAGATGAGGTCTTTGGCATAAGGGGCGTGCTTGAGGGTTATGCAGGTTATCTAGCCACACTAAAGGCAAAAGAGGAGGATATCTCAGCCCTCGAGGAGATTGTCCACAGGGAAGAGGAGTGTATGAAGGCCCAGGACATGGAGGAGATTGTCCGCCTCAATACAGAATTCCATGACAGACTCTACAGGACAGCAAAAAGCGAAAGGCTATACAACATCATTAATGATTTGAGGGACTTCATATACAGGTTCAGGAAGATAATCTTCCGATTTTCCGGTATGGCAGAGATATCCATACAGGACCACAAAGAAATGATTAAATTGATGAAATTAAAAAAGGCCTCACAGGTTGAAAACCTCATCAGGAAACATATTACAAGGGGTAAAAATCTTATAAAAAGGAAGCTTAAAAAAGATACCTCGATATATGGAGCTTATAAAAAAAATACTTGATGGTAATGAGGCCAGTGCAGCCCGCCTCATATCCATGATAGAAGAAGGCAAAGAAGAGGGATATAAAGCCATAGCCGAGCTATTCCCCCACACAGGTAAGGCCCATATTATCGGTATCACAGGGGCACCAGGGGCAGGTAAGAGCACCATTATTGACAAACTTGCCATAAAATTCTCAGAGACGGGTAAAAAAACAGGCATCATTGCCATAGACCCCACAAGTATAAAAAGTAATGGCGCCCTCCTCGGTGACAGGGTAAGGATGAGGGGCGCTGAAAACATAGAGGGTATATTTATAAGGTCTATGGCCCATAGGGGCTACCCAGGCGGGATAGCAAGGGCAACAATAGGGGCTGTATATGTCCTTGAGGGGCTTGGTAAAGATGTAATAATAATAGAGAGCGTAGGTGCAGGTCAGACAGAGGTCCAGATATCATCGGTCTGCGATACGGTTATCACGGTCTTTACCCCAGATTACGGCGATGATGTCCAGCTCATGAAGGCAGGGATTATTGAGATAGGTGATATAATAGTCATAAATAAATCTGATATGCCTGGGGCCCAGGAGGCAACAAAAGATATAAAAGCCCATGTCATCTCTTCTGACAAAAAGGACTGGCAGGTCCCGGTTATAATGGCACAGGCACAAAGAGGTGAAGGGATAGACACTATTATAGGTGCTGTTGAATCACACCTCGAATACCTTAAAAAAAACAACCCCCTGGGGGAATACAGGGCTGAGAAGCTCAAAAAACTCATGTTCTTGTTCCTCAAGGAGGAGCTATGGGCAAAGGCAATGAAAAAATGGGCAGGTAGTGGTGAGATTAAAGATATAGTAAAGATGGTGGAGAACAGGGAGATAGACCTCTATAGTGCAGTATCCAGGGTAGCAGATATTATGCTCCCTGACTGACATATCAAGCAAAGGATATTATCCATGGATTTTAGCTTTTCAAAGGAGCAGGTCTTTTTCAGGGAACAGTTTACAAAGACCTTAAACGAGATTGTTGCCCCCCATGCAGCCACGATAGACCAGGAAGATGCCTTTCCCCATGAGATATTCAAAAAAATCGGCAATCTGGGTTACTATGGTATGAGATACCCACAAGAGATAGGCGGTATGGGTGCAGACTGCACCACATTCACCATATTCGCCGAAGAGCTTGCCAGTGTATCCATTTCATTTGCCGCCATAGCAACCATGCAGTGCCTCATGGGCACTGATTTCCTCTTCCGTTTTGGCAACAGGGATATTAAAGAAAGGGTGTTAATCCCTGCTATCCGCGGGGAGAAGATAGGTACCATTGCATTCACAGAACCTGACTGCGGCTCAGACCTCGGTGCTATAAAGACGAGGGCTATAAAAAAGGGTGATGTATATATATTAAAGGGCAGAAAGCTCTGGATAACCAATGCAGAGGTTGCAGATTTTGTAACAGTGGTTGCCTCTGTAGAACCGGCAAAACGCATAAATGGTCTTGCATTCTTTCTTGTAGAGAAAGGGACACCGGGCTTTTATACAGGCCAAAAGATAGAAAAGATGTCTGCCCGAGGGTCTGTTACGGGGGAACTCATATTCGATGAATGCACAATCCCAGCCTCTAATCTATTGGGAGAGGAGGGCAAGGGCGCCCAGTATCTTGAATCCATCTTAAGCGAGATAAGGGTCATGATAGCCGGACTCGGCATAGGGCTTGCTAAAAGCGCATACAGGTCTGCAGTTATGTATTCCAAACAGAGGGAGGCATTCGGCAGGTCCATAGGGAATTTTCAGCTTATCCAGGACAAGATTGCAGAGATGGAGACGAGGATAAGGAGTGCATGGCTCCTCACCTACTATGCTGCATGGCTGAAAGACAATGGAAAGCAGGCAAAAAAAGAGGCAGCTATGGCAAAGCTATATTCTACCGAGACAGCCAGCTTTGTCGTTGATCAGGCAACAAGGATATACGGTTCCTATGGGATAGCACACGAGTATCCAGTGGAGAGATATTTCCGTGATGCAAGGTTCCTGCTTTTTGGAGGCGGCACATCAGAGATACTAAAGACATTAATTGCAAGGGAGTGTCTCAAGACATAATGTATCTTACCTGAAAAAGGTAAAAACAGCATTTTTGGAGGATCTTATGGGAGATAATGAAAAGAGGATAAAGGTCTTGATAGCAAAACCAGGCCTGGACGGCCATGACAGAGGCGGCAAGGTTGTTGCCCAGGCCCTGAAAGAGGCAGGGATGGAGGTAATATACTCAGGGCTACACAGGACGATTGACCAGATTATAAACACAGCCATACAGGAGGATGTGGATGTCATAGGCCTGTCCATCATGACAGGTGCCCACATACCCATCACCCAGAAGCTTATGGAGAAGATAAGACAAAAAGGCATCACCGATAAGATGGTGCTTGTGGGAGGGGTCATACCTTCAAGGGATATACCAAAACTGAAAGAGATAGGCGTTGCAGGCGTATTCCCTGGCGGCACACCACTGGCAGAGACTATCGAGTTTATAAAAAATAATGTGAAAAAGGCTTAAGGAGGATATATGGCTGTAGCAAGATATATAAAGGATGAAAAAGACCAGATTATAGATGTAATATACGAATCAGGGATACATGTAAAACCATCATACTCCCCATCTGACCTTGCTGCAATAGGGTTTGACTATGAAAAAGACCTGGCAGACCCGGGTAATTACCCATATACAAGGGGTATCCACCCCCTGGGATACCGCTCAAGGGCATGGACAACAAGGCAGTATACCGGCTTTGGCACACCCCAGGAGACCAACGAGAGGTTTAAACTCATGATATCCCACGGCCAGACAGGCCTTAATGTGGCCTTTGACCTGCCTACCCAGATGGGTTATGACTCTGATGATGAAATGGCAGAGGGAGAGGTAGGAAGGGTTGGGATGGCTGTGGATACCTTAAGGGACTTTGAGATTGCCTTTAAGGACATCCGGCTCGATAAGATAGGGAGTGGCCTTACCATAAATGCCGTTGCCTCCATCATGCTTGCCATGTATCAGGCAGTAGCAGAGAAATACGGTTATGACCCAAAGGTTATATCTGCAACACCGCAGAATGACATCCTCAAGGAGATGATAGGCAGGGGCGCATGGATATTCCCTGTAGAGCCTGCTGTGAAACTCATAGGTGATACCATAGAGTATTCCATGAAGGTCCTGCCCAGGACAAACCCTGTAAGTGTCTGCGGCTATCACATCCGTGAGTCAGGGGCAACACCTGCCCAGGAGATTGCCTTTGCCATACTCATTGCCAATGCATATATAGACAATGTCATAGCAAGGGGCTATGATGTGGATGACTTTGTAGGCAGATTCTCCTTTAATCTCAATGTCTTCGGCAATATGTGGGAGCAGATAGCCAAATTCAGGGCAGCAAGAAAGCTATGGGCGAGAAACCTCAAAGAGAGATACGGCGTCAAGAAGCCTCAAAACCTTTTCCTGAGGGGGCTTTTCGGTGGCGGTGGCTACGGTCTCACAAAGGCACAGCCTGAAAATAACATAATGAGGGGTGCATACTATGCCCTTGTGGCTGCCTTATCAGGGGCACAGACAACAGCCCTGTGCAGTTATGATGAGGCATACACCATACCAACACCCCACTCTGCACTCATATCGCTGAGGACACTCCAGCTACTCATGGATGAGGTAGGCCTTAGAGACACCGTTGACCCCCTTGCAGGGAGCTATTTTATAGAGACCATCACAAAGCAGATGGAACAGAAGATAGAAGAGGAGATGTTCAAGATAGAGAGTTATGGGGGGATAATAAAGGCTGTTGCCGATGGTTACGCCCAGAGGATGGTGGCAAGGCAGGCATATGAGGTGGAAAAAGGCATAGAATCCGGGGAACTCTTAAAGGTCGGTGTGAACATCTATAAGGAAGGTGAGTCCATGGAGGTGGAACTCCATGAATACAACTACGAATCTGCAGAGAAACAGATAGAGAGCCTCAAACAGGTAAAAAGGGAGAGGTCTTCCAGCGAGGTGGCAAGGACCCTCAAGGCACTGGAGAATGCCACAAGGGAGGGCAAGAATGTCATGCCCTATCTTGTTGACTGTTGTAAGGCATATGCAACATTAGGGGAGATGACAGGCGTATTCAGGCAGATATTTGGAGAGTTCCAGGAACCGAGCCTGTTCTGAGATAGTAGAATCAAGGGATAAGGAGAAGGGTTAATGGTATTGCCATTACCCAAAAACCTTAAAACCTTATTTTATATGCGGAGGTTATATGAGAGATAAGCATTTTCGCTTGGGCTGCGACATAGGAGGCACATTTACAGATTTTGTTCTATTAGACGATGAGACAGGGGAGATAAAGACAGGCAAGTGTCTTACAACACCCCGGGACCCATCTGATGCTGTTGAAGAGGGTATCAGGGCCCTGGAAAAGACAACACCGGATTTTGTGGGTAAGCTCGACGAGCTCATACACGGTACCACCCTCGTCATAAACTCCATCATCGAGAGAAAGGGTGCAAGAACAGGGCTTATAACAACAAAAGGCTTCAGGGACATCCTGGAGATAGGTAGGGAGATACGCTATGCACCCTACGATATATTCGCTGAGTTTCCAAAACCCCTTGTCCCGAGGAGATACAGGGTGGAGGTGGACGAGAGGATAAGGAGCGACGGCACAATACTTAAACCCTTAGACCATGAGGACGCCAGAAGGGCAGTAAAAAGCCTCATTGATATGGGGGTAGAATCCATTGCTGTCTGTCTTATAAACTCCTTTGAAAATCCTGTCCATGAAAAGATGATAGAGGAGATTATCAAGGAGGAGGCACCGTGGGTCTCCACATCCATATCCTATCGTGTCCTCCCACAGATAAAGGAATATGAGAGGACAAGCACCACTGTAACAAATGCCTATGTAAAACCCCTAACAGGCCGCTATCTCTCCAAACTATCAGATAGGCTTGCATCCATCGGGTTCAGGGGTAAACTCTTTATCATGTTAAGTAGCGGCGGTATCACATCAGTAGAGACAGCAGCAGAGTTCCCGGTAAGGATAATAGAGTCAGGTCCTACTGCCGCAGTCATTGCAGGTCAATACTACGGAAAGCACTTCAACATCCCTGAGATGTTCTGCTTTGATATGGGCGGGACAACAGCCAAGTCATGCCTTATACAAAAAGGGGTTGCCGGGGTCGTCCCCACCTTTGAGGTAGGCCGTGTCCAGAGATTTATGAAGGGGAGCGGGCTGACCATCCAGGTCCCTGTTGTTGATTTAATGGAGATAGGTGCAGGAGGCGGCAGTATCGCCAAGGTAAGCAAACTCGGGACACTACAGGTAGGGCCGGAGAGTTCTGGTGCAGACCCGGGACCTATCTGCTATGGAAGGGGAGGAACAGAACCCTGCGTAACCGATGCAGACCTCCTCCTTGGTTATCTCGACGAGAACTATTTTCTCGGCGGTGAAATGAGGCTCGACAAGGAGTCTGCAAGACGTGGTGTAGAGGAAAAGATTGCAAAGCCACTGGGGGTATCCTTTGTCCAGGCCATATGGGGTATCCATGACCTGATAAACGAGACAATGGCAGCAGCAGCCAAGACACATATAGCAGAAAAGGGTGGTAACCCCAAGATAGTAACTATAGCTGCATTCGGTGGCGCAGGCCCTGTCCATGCATACGGCCTTGCCAAGAAACTTGAGGCACCCCGTCTTATAGTGCCGCCCAATGCCGGTGTGGGCTCTGCCATGGGTTTCTTTACAGCACCCAGGGCATTCGACCTTGTGAGGAGTCATAAGGTGGCCCTAAACAGTGTGGACTTTGCTGATATAGAGAATATATTCTTGGATATGGAAAAAGAGGCAGTCCAGATACTGAAGAAGGAATCAGGGGAAGAGACTATTCGATTTGATCGCTCCCTGGATATGCGTTTTGTAGGACAGGGTTCTGAGGTCAATATACCTGCACCCCCCGGTGACTTCAGGGGACACAATAGGGAGCAGATAAGACAGCTCTTTGATGACGTATATGAAAAGCTATACGGCAGGACATACCCTGACTCAGAGGTAGAGTTCATAAATTTCAAGATAAGGGCGTCCTTACCTGAGAGGCTCTTGCAGCTCCCAAGACTCGAGAAAAAGAAAGACCAGACCATAGATGCTGCCATAAAGGGGACAAGACCTGCATACTCTAATATAGCAAAGGATTTCATACCCTATACAGTCTATGACAGATACAAACTATTCCCGGGTGCAGGTTTCAATGGCCCGGCCATCATAGAGGAGAGAGAGTCAACCCTTATAGTTGGTGAGGATGCATATGTGAGGATGGATGACTATGGATTCCTATGGATTGACCTTAAGGAGGTAAGATAATGGCTGCTGTGTTTGATCCCATAACCCTTGAGATTTTATGGCGTAGGCTTATCTCTATAGTAGACGAGGCAGATTCAAGTGTTGCAAGGACAGCATTCTCAAGCCTGCTAAGGGATGCCCATGACTATACGTGTATGTTTACAGATAGATTTGGCAGGGAGCTTGCCCAGGGGACATTTGCCACCCCTGGTCAGTCAGGTGCCATGGCACTGGGCATAAAAAACCTTGTCAACAAGTTCCCTCCTGACTATTACAGCCCCGGAGATGTGTTCATAACAAACGACCCCTGGGCACTGGCAGGGCACCTAAACGATGTGTGCGTCATGAGCCCTATATTTTACAAAGACCAGCTTGTGGCTTTTACTGCCTGTGTCTTCCACCACTCGGATATAGGCGGCCGGGTTGCCTCGGATAACCATGATGTCTTTGAGGAGGGACTCTTTATACCCCTTGTAAAGCTCTATGATAGAGGTGTCCTCAATGAATCAGTACTTGAAATGATAAGGTGGAATGTGAGGACCCCTGAGGAGGTCATAGGCGATATAAGGTCCCAGATTGCTGCCAATTATGTATGCTCTGAAAAGATATGCCAGATGCTCAAGGAGAGCAACCTGGAAAATCTCGATGACCTGGCAGACCAGATTATTGGTCTCACAGAGAGGAGTATGAGGGAGGAGATACAGAAGATACCCCGGGGTGTATACAGTGCAAAGGGTATAATAGAGCAGACAAAGGGCAACCAGGACATAGTCATAAATGCCAAGGTAGAGGTCAATGAAAGTAATATCATAGTTGATTTAGACGGTTCTTCCCCGCAGGTGAACTGGGGAGGGAATGTGGTCTATAATTTCACATACGCCTATGTATTTATGGCGATAAAGAGCATGTTCGCCCCTGACATACCCAATAATGACGGCTGTGCAAGACCTATAAAACTCACTGCACCTGAAGGTACTGTGGTTAACTGTAGATTCCCTGCAGCAGTGGCAGCAAGGATGCAGATAGGCCACTTTATGACAGAGATTATATACCGTGCCCTATCCGGTGTATTGCCCAATAAGGTAATAGCAGGCTCAGGGGGCACACCTGCTGCCATGAATGTATTCTACGGAAGGAGAAAGGACGGGAGCCCCTGGCACTCGGTTATTATAAGAGGGGGAGGTATGGGTGCCGGTGCCAATAACGACGGCAACTATGTCTATATATTCCCTGCCAACGGGGCAAATACCCCTGTAGAGATATTCGAGAGTGACACGCCCCTTATTGTAGAAAAAAGAGAACTCCTCACAGACTCCGGTGGGCCCGGGAGGATGAAGGGCGGTCTCGGCAAGAGGGAGGTCTTTAGAATACCTGATGATGAATATGCACCTATACCCCCTGTAAACCTCGGCATCCAGGCCGGGAGATACGTTTACCCTGCCGAGGGTCTCTTTGACGGCAGGCCAGGGAGGAAGGCACAGTTCCTTGTAAATGAAACCCCTGGAAACCCATACGGTCTAACCCAGTTAAAACCCGGGGATGTGATTGTAATAGATGCACCTGGTGGCGGTGGATACGGGAACCCCTTTGAGCGAGACCCTGAAATGGTACTACACGACGTTATAGAGGGTTATGTGAGCATAGAGAGTGCCAGACAGGATTACGGTGTTGTTATAAACCCTGAGACAAAAGAGATAGACTGGGGGGAGACAAAAAAACTCAGGGAAAAAATATAAATAGGAAAAAGTCAATAGAGGAGGGTGTAAGATATGGAAAGACCTTTTGATGCCACGGTGAAGACAGAGAAGGAATTAAAGGCGCTCCAGCTTGAAGGCCTGAAATGGACAGTCAATCATGCCTACAATGGCTCTGCTACCTACAGGAAAAAATTCGATGAGGCAGGGGTAAAACCAAAGGATATCAAGTCACTGGATGACATAAGAAAGCTGCCCTTTACAACCAGTAAAGACCTGCAGGAGGGATACCCCTTCCCTCTTTTGAGCGTCCCTATGGAAAAGGTTATCCGAATCCATGCCTCAAGCGGGACAACAGGTAAGAGGAAGGTCCTTTGCTACACTGCCAAGGATGTGGATGACTGGGCGAATATGTTTGCCCGTTGCTACTCCTATGCAGACTGTACTGTAGAGGACAGGATACAGATAGCAGTGGGATACGGTGTATGGACAGCAGGCTGGGGCTTCCAGAATGGTTGCGAGCGTTTTGGCGCCATGTCAATCCCCATAGGCCCTGGCAATACGGACATGCAGTGTCAGTTCCTTGAGGACTTCGGGACAACAGCTATGTGCTGCACTGCCTCCATGGGTCTTCTCATGTCTGAAGAGATAGAGAAGAGGGGCTTGAGGGGAAAGATAGCATTAAAAAAGATGATATTCGGCTCTGAGAGGTCAAGCGATGCCATGAGAAAGAGGATATCCGAGCTCTCAGGCGTTGCCTATGACCAGCTTTTCGATATACCAGGTATGACCGAGCTATATGGACCAGGGACAGGCCTTGACTGTCGCTATCATACCGGCATCCACTACTGGGCAGACTATTATATACTGGAGATACTAAACCCTGACACCCTTGAGCCTGTCCCAGAGGGAGAGGTAGGGGAGATGGTAGTAACAACCCTGAGGAAAGAGGCAGTGCCACTAATAAGATACAGGACAAGGGATTTAACAAGGCTTATGTCCGGGGAGTGCCCCTGCGGCAGCATCATGCCGAGGCATGATAGGATACTTGGCCGTTCAGATGACATGTTCATATTCAGGGCTGTCAACATCTATCCAAGCCATATTGACCAGATACTCTCCAGCATCAAGGAGGTGGGGAGCGAATATCAGATAATCCTTTACAGAAAGGAAAAGAGCGGTAAAGACCATATGACCATAAAGGTAGAGAGGGCACAGGGGCTTATACCCTCCCACGACCTGGATAAACACATAAGAAAGACCATAGAGCATGAGGTAAAGAAACAGATACTGGTGAGTTGCGATGTAGAGGTGGAGGACTATGGCTCACTACCGCGCTCTGAGAGAAAGACAAAGAGGGTATTTGATAACAGGGAATAGAGATATGGGTCAATACGATATGAACCCATCTTTGCCCTTGACCATTGACCCTTTAACATTAAATTGAAAGGAGGCTATTGTGAGAGGTTTTGAATACTATAAACCAAAGACAGTAAAAGAGGCGATAGAACTAATGGTGAGCCTTGAAAATGCAAAATTTATCGCTGGTGGTACAGATATTATGGTGCTCATGAGGCAGAAAAAGATATCGCCCCAGTCTGTTGTATCCCTGAGAAACATACCTGAACTTGCCGAGATAGATACAAAGGATGGCCTAAGGATAGGCAGTTGCGTAACCCACAATGACATAGATAAAAACGAGTATATAAAAAAATACTACTCTGCATTGACGGATGCCACAAGCCAACTCGGTTCAAGACAGATTAGGAATGTTGCAACAATAGGCGGGAACATCTGCAACGCAGCACCCTCAGCAGATACTGCATGCCCCCTCCTTGTCCTTGATGCAAAGGCTGTTATCATAGGTCAAGACAGCTCAAGGGAGGTAGACCTCGATGAATTCTTTCTCGGACCAGGCAAAACTGTGCTCTCCAGGGGAGAGATACTGAAAGAGTTTATCATGCCCCGCTTTAATGAGAATACAGGTTCTTCATATATAAAACATACAAGGAGAGAGGCCATGGACCTCCCTATACTCGGTGTTGCCACAAGGATAACCATATCCATAACCAGTGGCAATGAGGTCCGCTGCAGGGATATGTTCTGCACCATAGACAGCATATCCAATATACTTGAGAGATTAAAGGATGAAGGTCTCAGATGCGAGGATGTGAGGATTGCCATGGGCGTTGTGGCACCCCGTCCCATAAGGGCAAAAAAGGCAGAGGCTGCACTAAAGGGGAAGATAGTAACACCTGAACTCTTTGAAGAGATTGGTGAGATTGCAGCAAGCGAGGCACAGCCAAGGGATAGCGTAAGGGGTGAGGCATGGTATAGGAGAGAGATGATTAAGGTGCTCGTTAAAAGGTCACTTGCAAAATCCATGGACAGGGTAATCAGGCCAGATGAGGCAATTTATCCTGAGAGACTCTGGTAAGGGGGTAAAAGATGAAAAAAGAGATAACTTTCAATCTAAATAATGAAGAGACAACAGTTGAGGTGGACCCAAAGTGGACACTCCTGTATCTTCTCAGGGAGGTTCTTAACCTGACAGGGACAAAAGAGGGCTGCGGTTACGGAGAGTGTGGTGCATGCACAGTCATAATAGACGGTAAGGCGGTAAATTCGTGTATCTTTCCTGTACTTGAGGCAGAAGGCAAGAACATTATTACCATAGAAGGGCTTGCCAAGGATGGACAGATGCATCCGCTTCAAAAGGCATTTATAGAAAAGGGTGCTGTCCAATGCGGATTCTGCACGCCAGGGATGATTATGTCTGCCAAGGCATTACTTGATGAAAAAAAGAATCCCACAGACGAAGACATTAAAGAGGCCATAGAGGGCAATCTCTGCAGATGCACAGGTTATGTAATGATAATAGATGCCATAAAATCAGTAGCAGCAGGGAGGTAGATATGGATAATCTCAAGGTAGTAGGAAAAAAGATACCAAAGATAGATGCACCATTAAAGGCAACAGGTGCAGCGCTATATATACAGGATGTGAAGATCCCAGGTATGTTACACGGCAAGATCCTATACAGTCAATATCCCCATGCCAGGATTATTAAACTTGATACCTCAAAGGCAGAAAAGCTACCGGGGGTAAGGGCAGTTGTTACGGCAAAGGATATGCCACCCAATTTCAGGATAGGTATAATGAAGGATAACCCACCTCTGAAATCAGGTAAGGTGCTCTCCATCAGAGATGAGATAGCTGCTGTGGCAGCCACAACCCCTGAGATAGCAGAAGAGGCCCTGTCTCTAATAGAGGTTGAATATGAGGAACTCCCGGGCATTTTCGACCCCCTTGAGGCCATGAAAGAAGGTGCGATGCTCATTCACGAGGAGGCAAAATCAAATATCCTCAAGATGCCCTGGAGGCTTATATGCGGTGATGTGGAAAAGGCAAAACAGGAATCTGCCTACATAGTAGAGGATACATTCTCCACACAGTGGGTGACACACTGCTGCCTCGGGACAAGTGGCTGTGTTGCCCATTTTGATATGCACAACAACCTCACCATGTATAGTAATACACAGATTCCATCGCTGGCCCAGAATGACTTTGTAGAGGCACTAAATGCCTTTGGATTGAAAAACAGGCGTGTGAGGATTATCCAGGCGGTTATAGGGGGAGGTTTTGGAAGCAAGCTCGATACCTATGCCTATGAATACATAGCCATACTACTTGCCCTGAAGACGAGAAAACCTGTAAAGATAATATTCACAAGGGAGGAGGAATTTTTTGCCACGTCACCCCGTCAATGCACTATAACAAAGATTTCCCATGGCTGTGACAAGGACGGCAGGCTTACATTCAGGGATGTGGAGATGGTCCTCGATAACGGGGCATATACATCATGGGGGGCAACAACACCATCTGTCATGATGCTCCCTATATCATCACTTTATAAGGTACCCAATGTAAGATATATAGCCAAATGCGTCTACACAAATAATACATACTGCCAGGCAATGAGGGGATATGGTAACCCCCAGGCCACCTTTGCCATAGAATCAAGCCTTGACCAGCTCGCTGAAAAGGCAGGGATTGACCCCCTTGAGTTAAGGAGGATAAATGCCAATGAACCTGGTGAGATTACACCCCAGAGGTTCAAGATTACATCGTGCGGCATGAAGGAGTGTATAGAAGAGGTCTATAAAAGGCTTAACTGGAAGGAAAAAAGGGGAAAGGACAATGGAAGGGGGGTTGGTATGGCATCCCTTATCCATGTTGGGGGAGGAGCCCGTGTCTATAAATCTGATGGATGTGGCACTATTATCAAGATGGATGACTTTGGCAAGGTGGATGTATTCACAGGGGCAAGTGATATAGGTCAGGGTTCTGATACAGTGATTGCCCAGATAGTTGCAGAGGTAATAGGCATACCCATAGAGGATGTAAATGTGATTAACAATGACACGGATATATGCCCCTGGGATGTGGGTGTCCATGCAAGCAGGACCACCTTTGTGGCCGGCAATGCTGCCCTGGGTGCAGCGAGAAAGATAAGGGAACAGATACTCGAGGCAGCAGGCAAGATCCTTGATGAAGACCCGGCAGACCTCGATATAAAAGACGGTATGGTTTTTTCTACAAAAAACAAGGAAAAGAGCACACCTCTTGGAAAGGCATTGAGGAAGATACACTATACCCTTGGGGGAAAGATGCTCATGGCAGAATACTTCTATGACCCTGCCAATGAAAACTTTGATAAGGAATTCAAGGGTAATCTCTCTGTCTCTTATGCCTATGGCGCCCATGGTGTGGAGGTGGAGGTAGACAGAGAGACAGGCAAGGTAAAGATATTGAATTATGTTGCTGCCCATGATGTAGGTAAGGCAATCAATCCCTTGCTCCTTGAGGGTCAGATATACGGCGGGGGGCTCCAGGGTATAGGATATGCCCTTGGCGAGAAGATGGTTTATCAGAACGGTAGGCTTATGAACGGTAATTTCCTCGATTACAAGATACCTACTGCAAAGGATGTACCGCCTATCCAGCCTGTTATCGTGGAGACGGATGAGAAAGATGGGCCTTTTGGTGCAAAGGGTATAGGGGAGCCAGGGCTTGTCCCCACTGCCCCGGCCATTGCCAATGCCATATACGATGCCATCGGGGTCCGCATCAAAGACCTCCCGATTACACCGGAGAAGATACTCGCTGCACTAAAGGCAAAGGATAAATAGAAAATTTAGGGGGATACAGATGGATGATAATCTAAAGATAGTGGGAAAGAGGGTTGTAAGGAGCGACTCTTATGCCAAGGTCACAGGCAGTGCCCTATACACTGCTGATTTGAAACTCCCGGGTATGCTTGTGGCAAAGGTTCTAAGGAGTCCTTATCCCCACGCAAAAATAATAAGTATAGATGTGAGTGGTGCACTGAAAGTGCCGGGGGTAAAGGCTGCTGTGAGCGGTTTTGATGCATACGGGGTAAAATGGGGTGTTTTCCGCTACACCCAGGACCATGCCATGTTGCCCACAGACAAGGTGCGATACATAGGCGAGGATGTGGCTGCAGTGGCAGCAGTGGACGAAGAGACTGCCCTTGAAGGGCTTTCACGGATTAAGGTGGAATACGAGCCCCTTGATGCTGTGTTCGACCCTGTAGAATCCATGAAAGACGGTGCGCCGCAGATACACAACGAGTATAAAAACAATATAAACATCCACGTCCACATAGATGTGGGTGAGGTGGATAAGGCCATGGCAAAGGCATATCTCGTAAGGGAGGATACATTCAAGGCAGCCGGGGAGGCATATGCCATGATGGAGCCCTATGCAGTGGTTGCATCATATGCCAATGGATACCTTGATCTATGGATGCCCAATGCAGGCCCCCATGTCAGGGCAAAGGCCCTCTCCAACCTCCTGAAGATACCATTAAACAGGGTAAGGGTCAGACACATAAACTCCGGGGGTGCATTCGGGGGGCGCTCAGAGGTAGCACCAGGAGACCTTGTGGCATCCCTTCTCACCATAAAGTCAGGAAGGCCTGTAAAACTTGTCCTCTCCAGGGAGGAGAATGCCACAAGCTCAAGGCAGGTCCATGATATTGTTGCCACTGTTAAGACAGGCATGAAAAAAGACGGGACAATAGTGGCTAAGGACTATAAGGTAATCTATGATGGCGGTGCCTATAGCTCCACAGGCCCCATTGCCACCTCCATTCCTTTCTATGTATATGAAGAGTGCTACCGCTTCCCCAATGTGAGGTATAATGGTTACAGGGTATTCACAAATAAGGGCATCAGGGGAATGTATGGTTGCCACGGCAGGGCATTTCTAGCCGGGAATGAGGCACAGATGGATATGATGGCAAAGGAGTTAGGCCTTGACCCTGTTGATGTCCGACTGAAAAACGGCCTCACTGCCGGGGAGATGACAGCAACAAAATCAAAAATAACAAGCTGTGGTCTAAAGGATACCATAATCGAGGCATCAGAGAAGACAAACTTTAAAAAGAGATGGAAGAAGAAGGAAAAAAACAGAGGTATAGGCATGGGCTGCGTTGCCATCATGTGCGGTTTCCCTATGGGTTTTCGCTCAGGCTCTTCATGCTATGTCAAGATTAACGATGACGGCCAGGTCACCCTGGTCACAGGTCTTGTGGATAACGGCCAGGGTAATGAATCCATGGTCATCCAGGTGGCATCAGAGGTCCTGGGTGTACCTATGGAGGATATAAACCTTGTAAATGCAGATACAGAGGTAACAAACCTCGACCCGGGGGCATATTCTCAGGCTGCTGCCTATGTGGGGGCAAATGCCGTGAAGGCAGCGTGTGAAAATGTGAGAAAGAGGCTGATATCCATAGCCAGTGAAAAGCTCGGTGTCCCAGAGTCAGATATTGACCTGAAAGACCGTATTGCCTATTCAATAAAGCAACCGGACAAGAGGATGCCTATATCATGGATTGCAAGGGAGGCATTCTTCAGGGGAGAGCCCATTGTTGCCACAGGTTCATTCTTCCCTGATATAGATTTTGAGAGGGAATGGGTCACAAGGCCATGGGGCCAGATGGCAGGGACATTCTCCTTTGGGACATCTGTGGCAGAGGTGGAGGTGGATTATGAGACAGGGAAGATAATAGTCCCGAGATTCACTGCTGCCCATGACTGCGGAAGGCCCATAAATCCCATGGCAGTTGAAGGTCAGATGGAGGGGTCTATACAGCAGGCAGGCATTGCCACCATCACAGAGGGTAACGTGTGGTACAGGGGATTCCTGCTAAACCCTGACCTCCTGGAATATAAGGTGCCCCTTGCCTGTGATATGCCTGAGATAGATACCATCATTGTCAGTTCCCATGACCCTAAAGGACCTTTTGGTGCCAAAGAGGGCGGCCTCACCGTGAGGATGAACGCCTATAGTGCAATAGCCTGTGCCTTTACAAATGCCACAGGCATCCTCTTTGAGGAGTTACCTCTTACACCAGATAAGGTATTGAATCTCTTAGAGAAAAATAAGGGGGTTAAGTGATGATTCTACCTAAATTTGAATATAAAAAGGCACGGACTATCGAGGAGGCACTGGAGATATACAGCCAATACAATGGAGAGGCCTTTTACCTTGCCGGAGGGACCGACCTTGTCCCTCTCCTCAAACACAGGCTCTTTAATCCAAAGGTAGTAATAGATATAAAGGGTATAGAAGAGCTAAAGACTATAACAAAAAAAGGGGGCAACCTCCTGGTTGGACCCAATGCAACACTCTATGAACTTAAGGGGACCCCTGAAATTCAGGAGAAGCTCCCCTGCCTATTTCAATCCCTTGATGCAACGTCCTGTGAGACCCTCCAGATGAGGGGGACTATAGGGGGCAACATCATGCAGAATACCCGTTGTCTCCAGTACAATAAGTCACTGGAATGGCGAACAGCAAGGGGCTTCTGTTACAAGATGGGTGGCAAGACATGCAATGTGGTCCTCAATGCAAAGGCATGTTATTCCAATTATTGCGGTGATAATGCACCGAGCCTTATGACAGTTGATGCAAAGGCAAGGATTGTAGGTCCCACAGGAGAAAGGACCATAAAGGTCGAGAAACTCTTCAGCGGCGATGGAAAAGAACCTTTCACAGTAAAACCAGGGGAAATACTCAAAGGGATTATAATCCCTTTAAAAGAGACAAAAGGCGCATATGAAAAACTTACTGTAAGGGGCTCTATAGACTATCCCCTTGTGGGTGTTGCAGTAACCATAAAAGATGGCTCTGCAAAGGTAGGTGTAACAGGGATCGGCCCATGTCCTCGTGTATACGAACTCAAGGAGGTCAATGAAAAAGAAATAAACAACATAGCAGACAAGGCATATGAGGATGCAAAACCTGTTTTAAATGCTGTGTTGACACCGGCATATAGAAAAAAGATGGTTGGTGTCTTAATCAAAAGGGCATTCAAAAGAATTGAGAAGGGAGGTAGCAGATGAAGACAGTAAAGGTCACCATTAATGTTAATAATGAAAAGATAAAACTCCAGGTGAAACCATACGAGACCCTTCTCGAGACCTTAAGGGAGAGGCTTGCGCTGACAGGCGCTAAAGAGGCGTGCAGCCTCGGTTCATGCGGTTCCTGCACTGTCCTGCTCAATGGAACCCCGGTGAGGTCATGCCTAATCCTCACGCCTGAGGTGGACGGGGCATCCATCACCACCATTGAAGGTCTTAAAGAGGATGGAAAACTCCATCCGCTCCAGGAGGCATTCATGGAAAAGGGTGCTGTCCAGTGTGGTTTCTGCACCTCTGGTATGATTATGACAGCCAAAGGGCTCCTGAACCGTAATAAAAAACCATCCAGGGCTGAGATTATAAAGTCAATATCATCTAATATATGCCGCTGCACAGGGTATAAGAAGATAGTGGAGGCAGTGGAGGAGGCATCAAAGAAGATGGCTTAGAGCCCACTTTTGGAGAAAGCATGTGACTTAAAGCCTGAGGACTTTTTTCAAGGGTCTCTATTGTCTATGTTGACTTTATGATAATCGGGGTTTATAGTATCTACAAGGGCTGACATGAAGGTAAATGTAAGGGTTGAGTCAAATCTAAGGATAAAGAACCTCTTTGAGCCGCCTTTTTATATTGACCTCAGTGAGGATGAGGCAGACCTAAAAGGTCTATTAAAGAACCTGAAAAGACTTTATCCCTACATGAGGTTTATAGAGAGTGAAGAGATGGGCGATGACCTCCGTCATGTCTATCTCAATGGCGTGAGCCATTTTACATTCCCGGAGGGCTTGAATAAAAAGGTCAAGGAAGGAGATACAGTCCTTGTGGAGGCATATATGGACCCCCTTGCAGGGGGATAATAGGTTTTTACATCCCTGACCTTTCAAATAACCTCTTTATCCTGCAACCATATTAAAGGCAAATGTGGTTTTCCCTATCTGTCCTGGCCCTGTTAGAAAAATCATTTTTTCTCTGCTGATCTCAGGGTCGAATATATATTCCCTAACTATGCGACTAAACATATGGATAATTTATATATCACTGTAAATTTGTCAGGACTTTTTTATTGATATATGTAAATTTGTCATAATTTAAAGCAATTTAAAACCCCTTCAAGACATGCAAAATTTATCTCAATTTTTACTCTGCGTTGAAATGAAAAGGGAAATGGGTCGTTACCTTATACTCAATGTGGTTTATAATTGCCTCTGCAAGCTCCTCAGGCGTCGAGGTATCTTCCCAGTTGAAGCCTGAACCATCATCTTCAAGGGGCAGCATAAAAAAATTTATTAACCTTGCCTCACGCCATTCAGGCATTGCAAAGATAAATTCTTTTATGCCCTGCTCTACATCCATATTCTTTTTAGTGATGCCCCAGATAGCAAGCTGGATACAGTAAAGGCTTTTTGAATCAGGCTCCTCCCCTACGCAGATAAGCATCTCTTTAGATTTGTTGTTCAGGGGCAGGTCATTTAATTCCTTTAATGTCTTTTTCATATCACAAACCTTTCTAAAACATTAGTCTCTATATTTACCATGTTGCTGGTTCATTTTCAAAAAACTTTTTAAACCCCTGAAAATATGCTATTTTATTTAGCGATGTATATCCGTTTTATTTCTATAATTATCATAGCCTCCATATTTTTCATGTCTTCACATGTCCTCTCCTCTGACTTATACGAAAAAAAACGGGAGGAGATGGTGAGATATGATATTGAGGCAAGGGGCATAAAGGACAAAAAGGTCTTAAATGCCATGCTGAAGGTAAAGAGGCACCTTTTTGTAGACACTTCCCTCATGGACAAGGCATATAATGACCATCCCCTTCCCATAGGCGAGGGTCAGACCATATCCCAGCCCTATATTGTGGCCCTCATGACAGAGGCTGCATCCCTGAAAGGCAGTGAAAGGGTCCTCGAGATAGGCACGGGCTCAGGTTATCAGGCAGCTATCCTTGCCGAGATTGTAAAAGAGGTCTATACAATTGAGATAAACAGAAAGATCTATGAGATGGCATCGAGGCGTCTTGACGAGATGGGATATAAAAATATAAAGGTAAGACACGGGGATGGATATCAAGGATGGAAGGAATATGCTCCATTCGATGTTATAATGGTGACAGCAGCAGCAAAGCACATCCCCCCTCCCCTCTTAGAGCAGCTAAAAGAAGGGGGCAGGTTAATAATACCCCTTGGGAATACACTCTTTCACCAGAACCTGACTGTTGTCCGTAAGGAAAAAGGCAGGACTATTATCTCAGAGATATGCGGGGTCAGGTTCGTCCCCATGACCGGAGAGGCGCAGAAGAAAAAATAATTTTTTTTAAAAAAACTATTGACAAATTTTCCAACTTTTTATAAAATCATCTTGTTAAATAATTCACAATTAAGTTTGTGAAGCTTATTTGAAAATCAGATATTTTGGACGAAATCAAAAAAAGATGGAAAAATTTCGGACTTTGTGCTATTAAAATGTAAATTATTTCACAAAGCCTTTTTCATTATAGAAATTCACCTCCATAAGCTTCTCATAATAACCCCCCTTCCCCCTGGGGCCACCCAGGGGGTTTTTCTTTACAAATGAACGCTTTTTATTGTATATTTCTTCACAATGGGCATCTCAACTATTAATCACTATACCGGCGGCATCCTAAGTATGCTCTATTCAGCAGGGCCGGTGGCCAAGGCAGTTGTCTTGATACTCCTCATATTCTCTATCCTTTCCTGGACTATAATCCTCTTCAAGTTTAAACAGTATGGCAAGACAGAAAAAGACGGTGACAGGTTTCTTAGGACCATAAGGGAGGTCGGCTCTTTTAAAAAACTCACCACAGTCTATAGAGGCAACCCTGATAATGCATTCTACCGACTCGTCATAGCATCTTATAAAGAGATTACCTCTATGAAGACAGAAAACCCCGGTCTAACAAAGGAGGGTATTGCCCGTATAGAGAATGTTTTAAAGATAACCATATCAGAGGAGACAGAGAGACTGGAGAGGAGACTGTCATTTCTTGCTACAACAGCCAATACAGCACCCTTTATAGGTCTTTTCGGGACAGTCTGGGGTATAATGGACTCTTTTAGAGAGATAGGCCTCAGAGGGACAACAAGCCTTGCTGTGGTTGCCCCGGGCATAAGCGAGGCCCTTATTGCCACTGCCATAGGTCTTGCAACAGCCATACCTGCTGTTCTTGCCTACAACTATTTCCTCGGCAGGCTGAAAGGGATACTTGCCAAGATGGAAAACGCCTCCATATATATCCTGAACACCATAGACAGATGAAGGCATCTAAAGACACCAAGACACCCCTGTCAGAGATTAATATAATCCCCCTTGTAGATGTCATGCTCGTCCTCCTTATAATATTCATGATAACCGCGCCCATGATGCAGCACGGCATGAATATAGACATCCCAAGACTCACCACAAAACCCCTGCCTGCCAAGGATGAACCTCAGATATTGAGTATCACAAAGGAAAGGCAGATTATCCTCAATGAAAAGAAACTGGATTTTAAAGACCTGAAACCTGCTGTGCAATTTCTCTTTGCCAACAAACCTGTAAAAGAGATATACTTAAGGGCAGATAAAGAAGTGCCATACGGTTTTGTTGTGACATGCATGGGCCTCATAAGAGAGGCAGGTGTAGAAAAGATAAATATAGTGACCAAACCCCAGGAGGATTAATGAGGGAAGAGACATGGTATAAGATGCTCATCGTCTCAACCATCCTCCATCTTGTGTTCTTGGCCGCCTTCAGTATACCCATAAAAAAATCGGCAAAGAGGATTGATCTGTCTTCATCTTATTCAGTGAATCTCGTGGGCGACATGGCAGGCGGTATACCTGGTCATGGCAAAGGTATGCCTTCCGGGGCAGAGGAATTAAAGACCCCACCATTACAGCAGAAGACAACCCACGAGAAGGTAACCCGGCCCCCTTCTGCAAAAAAGAGACAGGCACCTGTGAGGCAGGAGACAAAGGCCGTATCTCTTTCAAAACAGAAGGTTCCCCCAAAGAATGACAGACATCAGGCAGAGGGCCTTACCAAGGATGAACTGAGCCGCCTTGATAGAAGGATAAGCGAGATGCAGAGGAGGACAAACTACCTCGATGTGACCCAGATGAGGGCAAAGGCAGGAGATGGTGGTAAGGGTTCAGGGGCACAGGGTTATGGATTACCCATATCCGGTCAGGGCACAGGAAGACCCCTTGACCTTGTCTCACAGAAATACATATTCGATATCTGGGAAAAGATAAAAGAGGCATGGGGGCTCCCTGGTTCATATTCATCGAAAAAGAATCTTGAGAGCATTGTCACCATAAAAATCAGGAAAGATGGCAGGATAATAGATATAAACTTCGAGAAGAGATCCGGTAACAGACTCTATGATGAATCCATCCTCAGGGCAATCAGGTCAATAGACCCCCTGCCACCTGTACCGCCTTCCTTTAACTCTGATACAGTTGAGCTTGGTTTCCGATTCATGCCTGGTGATGTATCTTAGACGCTCTGGGGCTTAACCCCACCTGATAAAAGCAGGATGGGGTTAAGGGCTGAAAAGATCTATAGTCTTTATTCTCCAGTTATAGTCTACCTTTGAGGCCGCTACCTTCTATTTCTGTCTTTTTTTTCTTATCCTGTTTATCAGTTGCTCAAAATATACAGTCAGATAGTTTCTTGTTATATAAAACCCTATAACAATCAAAAGGCTTATTACAAGAAGGATAAAGAATGCCTGATATTTACCATGCCTTAACGCATCACCCTGCAGTGTAAGCATCATTGTCCCGGGCAGCCGGCCGAGTACATTCATAATAAGAAAATCTACAAGTCTTATATGGGTAAGACCAAGGAGGTAACAAAGTGAATCCTTGGGAAAGCCAGGGATTACAAAGAAGATAAAGGTTATATAAAGACCCTTATGGGTGACAAAGTGATTGAACTTGTCAATGTATTCTTTTTTTACAACCTTCTCCACAGCCTTTATGCCGAATAACCTGGTTATATAAAAGGCTATCAAAGAGCCTATGGTAAGGCCTATGGTAGATAAAACCCCACCCATTACCTTGCCGAATAAAAACCCCCCGACAAACCCTGTTACCTCACCGGGTATGGGTGCAAATACCACCTGCAATGCCTGGATAATGACAAACACAAAGGCTGCAAATGGCCCAAAGGATGCTATAAACACCTTTAGACGCTTGGGGTCATAGAAGAACCTGTAATACTGGATTATCTCCCTCCAGGCCCCCTCATGATAGATATAAAATATCAAGGATAAGAGGGCTAAGGCAAAGACATAGAGGAGGACCCTCAGTATAACAGACATCAGTTTTGTTTTTACAATGGAGTTTTCTTTCAAGTCTGTATCGCCACTGTCCTGAGAACCTCGTCCACCGTGGTCAACCCCTCTTGAAGCAGTATCAGACAGTAGTCCTTCAGGGTTCTCATGCCAGAGTTTATTGCCTCCTGTCTTATTACCTGGGTATCTGCGCCCTCTGCAATCAAATGCCTTACAGACTCATTGACCATGAGGACCTCATAGACACCCACCCTGCCCTTATAACCGGATAGGCCGCAGGCATCACAGCCCTTGCCCTTATAAAGCTCGACCCCCTCCTCTAAACCGAGGTATTTCAAGACAACACCCTCTGGTTTATATTTTTCCTTACACTGGGGGCAGATTCTACGGACAAGCCTCTGGGCGATAATGCCAATAATGGATGTGGATGTGAGAAATGGCTCTATACCCATCTCATTGAGCCTCATAAATGTGCTTGGTGCATCATTGGCATGGAGTGTGGTAAAGACAAGATGACCTGTTAATGCCGCCTCCACAGCAATCTTTGCTGTCTCCTTGTCCCTTGTCTCGCCTACAAGTATTATATCCGGGTCCTGTCTCAGAAACGCCCTCAATACACGGGCGAAATCAAGACCAATATCTGCATTTACCTGAACCTGGTTTATCCCTGCCAGGTCATACTCAATGGGGTCTTCCACTGTTGATATATTTACATCTATGCTGTTTTTCTCTGCCAGTGCACTGTATAAGGTCGTGCTCTTCCCTGAACCGGTAGGGCCTGTTACATAGATGATGCCGTATGGTTTGGCTATCATCTCCCTTACAAGGTCAAGGGTGGGTTTATGCGTAATGAGTTTATCAAGCCCCATGGCAGTATTGCTCTTGTCCAGTATCCTCGTGCATATCTTTTCGCCGAACTTTGTAGGTATAGTGGAGACCCTGAAGTCTATGGACTTTGACCCGAGCCTCATGGTAATCCTTCCATCCTGTGGGAGCCTTCTCTCAGTGATGTCGAGCTTTGATATGATCTTTATCCTGCTCACAAGGGGCAGGACCACCTTTCTCGGCAGCACCATCTCCTCCCTTAAGACACCGTCTATCCTGTATCTCACCCTGAGGGATTTCTCCATAGGCTCTATATGTATATCGCTGGCGCCCTTTTTTAATGCCATGGCTATAATGTTATTTGTAAGCCTGATGATAGGCGCCTCCTGTGCCTCATTCTGGAGGTCTGTTATACCGATATCATCTTCCTTGCTCTCCTCTATCTCCACATCCTTTAAGAAATCAGACTGGACATTGTCCATGGATTCAAGGAGGGAATCAAGGTTGACCTCCTGCTTATCCTCACCCTTTTTCATTATCTCAGGGTATTCCTTTTCCATGAATGTCTTAAAATCATCCTCTGAGATAACTACAGGCTCTATGGCCAGACCTTTTATAAATTTCCTCACCTCGTCGATGGCAAGGAGGTCATTGGGATTGACCATGGCAAGGGAGAGGGTGCTGTTGGAATAGGCTATGGGTAATATCCTGTATTTTTTTATCAACTGCTCCGGGATAAAGGACAGGACATCTGCATCGAGCTTGAGTTTGGCAAGGGAAACCATACCCATTCCCTTCTGGGCATTTAGTGACTCTATCCTCTCGGCAACAATCTTATTGAGAGATAGGGATATGGAGCGGTGTTCCATGAGGAGCCTCTCAAAATCCTTCTTATCCAGGACAAAGACAGATGTGGGGACAACTGCCATTACTGTGGCAGACCTCGGGTTGCCTGTAAGAAGGGCCATCTCACCGAAACATGCACCGTTCTCAAGGGTGGCAATGGTCAGGTCTATACCTAAGGATGGCTCCTTTTTTTTGACATCCACCTTACCGTCCTTGATTATAAACATGGAGTCCCCTTGGGCACCCTCCCTGACAATAGCTGTATTTGGCGGATAAACCCTCTCCTTGAGCTGGTTAGCAAGTGCCTGTAGCTCATCATCGCTTAAAGATTTAAAAAGTTCTGTATTTTTTAGACATGCTACCCTGCTTTCACAGGTATTCATCTGCCAAACCTCCTATTTCTGTGCTGATAGCTCCTTATTGCCCTTAAAAAGTCTATCCTCCTGAATGCCGGCCAGAGGGCATCGCAGAAATAAAATTCACTGTATGCACTCTGCCAGAGTAGAAAACCGCTCAACCTCACCTCGCCGCTCGTCCTTATTATCAGATCAGGGTCAGGTATACCGTTTGTATATAGGTGATTCGTTATATCCTCCGGTGTTATGCTTTCGGCAAGCTCATCTATTGAACTTATATTCTTGTCTTTTATCGCCTTTTTAACTGCATTTACAATCTCTTCCCTGCCGCCATAACCAACTGCTATATTCAGAAAGTGTCTGTCAAAATCCATAGTGGACGCCTCTGCCTTTTTTATAACCTCCCTCAACTCCTCTGGGAGGCCATCTATATTCCCAAGTGCCCTTATCCTGAAGCCATTGTTTCTGATAACAGGGTTTTTTATCAAGTCCATGAGCTTATCCTTTATAACCCCCAGAAGCCCGTCTACCTCCCTCTTATCACGCTGGATATTATCTGTAGATAGGACCCATATAGTAACTATCTTTATATTGAACTCTGCGCACCAGTTGAGGACATCGTCGAGTTTCTTTGCCCCTGCCCTGTGGCCACTGGTTACATCATCAAAGCCCATCTCCTTGGCATATCTGCGATTCCCGTCGAGGATCAGGCCAACATGGGTAGGCATAGACCCAGCCTTTATCTCTCTCTCAAGCCTCTTTTCATAGAAAAAATATAGGAGCCTCTTTAAGGGCATAAAAGAGTATAGCCTAAAATTAGAGAAAAATTAATATAAATTTTAAAAACCATCCTGCCAACGGCCATTGAGACCGAGGCGATTAAAATAGATTACAGACAATAGGCGCAAGATTATAGATTTATAAATAAAAAACAATCCCTATTTAAGGGGGGCAAGTCCCAAAATCTTAATTGAGCACAGGCTGCCTTGTCCTTGATGTAAGTGCCTTAATGGCATCCTTCAAGCCGTCTATGGTGAGCTCGAACATGGGGAATATCTTGCTTATTGTATCTACTGTATAGTGTCCCCAGAAATTCCTGTGGGTCGGGTTGAGCCATACAGAGTGAGGGAAGTGCTGTCTTATCCTCATAAGCCACTCTATCCCTGGTTTGTCGTTTGTATAAAAATAATCAATACAACCATTCACATCAAAGAGCTCAGAGTAGGCCATCCTTGCATCGCCTACGAGTATGACCTTGTATCCCTTGTGGAAATTGGAAAAGAGCTTCTCTGTAGGGACCCTTTTATAGTTTGCCATGTCCTCATATACATCCTGATATATGCAGTTATGGAAGAAGTAATACTTAAACTCCTTAAAGTGCTCCATCTGTGTTGCAGCAGAGAATAGCCTCTCACAGAGTTCTGTATATGGGAGCATGGAACCCCCTGTGTCCATAAGGAGTATAATCCTTACGGTGTTCTCCCTTGACCTGTTGAATACGAGCTCTATCTCTCCGCCCTCTTTTGCTGTCTTATCAATGGTCTCATCTATGTCAAGCTCCTCCTGGGCACCTTCACGTTTTAGCTCCCTGAGCCTCTTTAATGCCATCTTGGTCTGACGGACATCGAGGATGATGTCATTCCTGTAGTTCCTGAATCTCCTCTCCCCTGCCACCTTTGCCGCAGACTGCATCCATGATTCACCGCCCACCCTTATACCGCCCGGGTGATAACCGTATGCACCGAAAGGCGATGTGCCGCCTGTCCCTATCCATTTACTGCCACCGTCATGGCGCTCCTTCTGTTCTTTGAGCCTCTCCCTGAACTGCCTCATCAACTCTTCCATGTCATGCTGTTTTCTGAATTCTTCCAGTTGTTTCTGGAACTCTGCAAGCTCCTCAGGGGTCAGCTTGGGGAGCCTGTGAAGTGGATTTTCAAGCCACTCCATTACCTTGTCCAGCTCAAGGCTGCTCGTCTCTATACCGCCAAAATACTCCTGGAATGCCAGGTCATACATATCGTAATATGCCTCGCTCTTTACGAGAAATGCCCTGCCTATGTAGTATAGGTGGTTCAGGCTTGACTGGAAATAACCTTTATAGAGGGCCTCCATAAAAGAAAGCCACTCTGTTATGGTTACAGGGACACCCTTTTTTTTCAATACAAAGAAAAAATCTGTAAACATAGAGACTCCGGTCTTTTTTATCTCATCTCGCCCAGGTTAGAACCTCTTTTTAAAACCAAAACCACCCTGGGCATTGGAGAGCCGAACAAACCTGCCTGTATCCTGCTCATTCTTGAGGAGTGTGCCGAGAAACGGTATCTCTGAGGATATCTTATCTGGGCTTATGCCACCCAGCATCAGCGCCTTTATCCAGTCAAGGAGTTCGCTGGTAGATGGTTTTTTCCTGAGACCATCCACCTCCCTTATCCAGTAGAACCTCTTGAGCGCCTCCCTCAACAGCTTATTCTCAATATCAGGATAATGGACCCTTACTATCCTCTCCATCATCTCCTCATCAGGGAACTCAATATAATAGAATATACACCTCCTGAGGAATGCATCAGGGAGCTCCTTCTCCGAGTTGCTGGTTATGACTACGATGGGTCTGTGTCTGGCAGTTACCTCCTCATCGAGCTCCGGGATATGAAACGACATCTCATCAAGCTCATTTAGGAGGTCATTGGGGAACTCTACATCTGCCTTATCTATCTCGTCTATAAGGAGGACTACCTGTTCATCGCTTTTAAAGGCCTGACCTAATTTCCCCAGCTTTATATACTGCCTTATATCTGATATGTCCTTATCCTTGAACCTTGCATCGTTTAGCCTCTGGACAGTATCATAGACATATAGACCGTCTTTTGCCTTTGTGGTAGATTTGATATTCCATATAATAAGTTTTTTGTTCAGTGCCTCGGCAATACTGTGGGCAAGAAGTGTCTTCCCTGTCCCTGGCTCACCCTTGATGACAAGGGGTTTACCAAGGGCTATTGCCACATTTACTATCTCCATAAGGGGTTTTGAGGCTATATAATACTCGCTACCCCTGTAACCTTTTCCTGTATCCACCATCTTTCCTCCTCGTGATAAGTGAAAAATATCACTTATATTATAAGGTCATATAGAGGTATTGTCAATAAATAAGCGATGCCCTTAAAATGTATCCTTTGGATTAGCGGCTCAGGTAATCCCTGTAGTTCAGTATCTCTATATTCTCTGAATAAGGCAGGGTCTCGCCCCTGTATATGAGGATTTCTTTTGCCTGGAATTATTTCAGGGTCTTTAGCATCATGGGCTTAAATGTAAAGCTATTTCTTATCTCTATGAATGTCTTTTTATTCTTTTTATCTACTATGAGGTCTATCTCGTCTCCATGGCCTGTCCTGAAAAAATAAAATTCTGTCCTGCCAGCCCTGTGGATCTCCTGCTTTATTATCTCTGAGATTATATAATTTTCAAAGATTGCACCTGACACTGGTCCATTTTCGAATAAAAAAGGGAGGCATGTAGCCTCCCTTGAAAATCCTTCTGAGTCTCTTAGAAGTAGTAGTATGCGCCGAGCCTTACAGCGTTGAGTGTCCCTGATGGCTTGCCTGTTGCTGTCCACTGGGAATATGAGCCCATAATCCTGGTATACTCTGCACCGAATCTTACTGCAGGGCTTACGTCATACATGACGTTGAAAATCCAGTTCTGGAGGTATCTTACTGCACCAGCATTAGCATCCATATATGGCTGGCTCCAGCTGTTTTTCTGCCAACCAAACAGCAGGTTGGAGAACATCTTATCTGTGTAGTAGAATGTGAGCTGTGCCCAGCCGCCTGATGTCATAGGATATCTGACCTCAAGTGTTGGGTCAGCCATTACAGGTGTCCCTGTTATAGCAGCGTCTGCTGGCCTGTTATATGCTGTATTTGGTGCTGCAGGTAGGTAAACCCCAAGGCCCTGGCCCATAAAGACATTGCCTGTAAACCCAAGGGCACCTGCCTTTTTGCCTGACCTCTCAGGGATAATCGGTATATATCCATAGAAGGAGCTACCCCACCTTCTGAGTGGTGTTGACCTGTAGTGGTTTGCTGGATACTGGTAAGTCACCTTTTCCTTACCTACCATACCGCCGAGACCCAATGTAAGGCCCCATGGACCGATCTTGCCGAGGGCTGCTGACTTGTATACAAACTGGATGGATGTATCTGGGTAGAGTGCCCTGCTTTTGTCATCAGGCTGGGTATTTCCAAAGGTGTTGGTTGGTGCTGCAAGGGCAACCACCATGGCGAGTTCCTTAGTAAAGTTCTGGGTCAATCTTATCTGGGGGACCCTTGTGGCACCCTTCATGAAGTGGTTCTCAGAGAATGCCAGCATGTTGAATGTGGGGAGAAGACCCCATGCCTGCCATGTATGACCGATAAGGAGTTGTGTTTTTCCCCAGTCCATATTCATAAATGCATGCCTTAAGGTGAAAAGGCCGTATGTTGCTGCACCCTGGCCACCGCCTGTGCCACCCCTGAAGTCGCCTTCCAGTAATGCACTTGTCTTTGCACCCCATGCGTCAGGGCCTTTTATGGCAAAGTTTAGCCTTGACTCACCGCCTGCCCATGTGACTGCGTCATATGAGTTGTTCAACTGCTCTGCAAAGGTTCTTCTGCTATCCCTGTTAGGTGCCCTGTAATCATAGGTTGCGTTCTGGTCTGCATAGGCCACATCAAATTTTATGTAGCCGCCGATTGTTACATCATACCTGCTCGTTACGCTGCCTGCATAGGATACTGCAGGTACTGCAAGAAAAAGAGCAAGCAAAATTACCAAATACTTCTTCATTACTACCTCCTTTTCAATTTTTTTTAAAAGATTGCTGATTTATACTCACCCCCTTTCATTAAAATTTTTTAATTATAGTCTCTTTATAGCAATACAGAACAAATGTGTCAAGAAAAAAATTAAAAAATTTTAATTTTCATATATATTGACTTTGAAGGTGTTTTCCTTTATTATTAAAGAATCTATAGCGGGGTGGAGCAGTTTGGTAGCTCGTCGGGCTCATAACCCGAAGGTCACTGGTTCAAATCCAGTCCCCGCAACCAAAAATAGACTATAGATTAAAGACATCTCTACTGCAAAAATCCAGCAATTTTAAAACATTTTTCAAAGGTCTCCATGTTGACAACCAACAGGGTGGGCATTATATTTAGGTAAACCCAATTATTAGGAGGATGATGATATGGCAAAGAAAGTTATAGGTATAGACCTTGGGACAACCAACTCTGTTGTTGCCATCATGGAGGGTGGTGAACCAAAGGTTATAATAAACGAAGAAGGAAGCAGGCTTACACCCAGTGTTGTGGCTTTTACAAAGGATGGCGAGATACTTGTAGGACAGACAGCCAAGAGGCAGGCTATAACAAACCCTGAAAACACCATCTTCTCCATCAAGAGATTCATGGGGAGGCGATTCAGCGAGGTCCAGGAGGAGATAAAGACTGTCCCCTATAAGGTCGTAAGTGACCAGGAGGGCAATGTCCGTGTAGAGGTAAGGGGTAAACAGTATACACCCCAGGAGATATCTGCATTTGTCCTCCAGAAGCTCAAGAAATCTGCAGAGGCATATCTCGGACAGACCATAGAGGATGCTGTAATAACTGTCCCTGCATATTTCAATGACTCCCAGAGGCAGGCAACCAAGGATGCAGGGAGGATTGCAGGCCTCAATGTCCTCAGGATAATAAACGAGCCTACTGCATCTGCCCTTGCATACGGTCTGGACAAGAAAAAGGACGAGACAATTGCTGTATATGACTTTGGCGGCGGCACATTCGATATATCCATCCTCGAGGTAGGAGACAATGTGGTAGAGGTAAAGTCCACAAACGGCGATACCCACCTGGGCGGTGATGACATAGACCAGAGGATAATAGAGTGGATAGTCTCTGAATTCAAAAAAGACCAGGGTATTGACCTATCTAAGGACAGGATGGCACTCCAGAGGCTTAAAGAGGCAGCAGAGAGGGCAAAGATAGAGCTCTCCACAACCGTGGAGACAGAGATAAACCTGCCCTTTATTACCGCAGATAGCTCAGGCCCAAAACACCTAAACATGAAACTCAGGCGCTCAGAGCTTGAGAGGCTTGCCGATGATATAATCCAGAGGACCATCGAGCCCTGCAGGAGGGCCATGGAGGATGCAAAGCTAACCACATCCAAGATAGATGAGGTCGTCCTTGTAGGTGGCTCAACAAGGATACCAAAGGTCCAGGAGGTTGTGAAAAACTTCTTTGGCAAGGAGCCCCACAGGGGTGTAAACCCTGATGAGGTGGTTGCCCTCGGTGCTGCAGTCCAGGGCGGTGTCCTTGCAGGGGAGGTAAAGGATGTCCTGCTCCTCGATGTGACACCCCTTTCCCTTGGCATAGAGACATTAGGCGGTGTCATGACAAGGATAATAGAGAGGAACACAACCATCCCCACAAAAAAGAGCCAGATATTCACCACTGCAGAGGATAATCAGACAAGTGTTGAGATACATGTGCTCCAGGGTGAAAGGGAGCTTGCCCGAGACAACAGGACCCTTGGCAGATTCCATCTCATGGGTATACCGGCGGCACCAAGGGGCATACCCCAGATAGAGGTAACCTTTGACATAGATGCCAACGGCATACTCCATGTTACTGCAAAAGACATGGCAACCGGCAAGGAACAGAATATAAGGATTACTGCATCTACAGGGTTGAGCGAGGATGAGATAAAGAGGATGGTAAGGGACGCTGAGATGCACGCAGACGAAGATAGAAAGCGCAAGCAGGAAATCGACATGAAAAACCAGCTCGACAACCTGGTATACAACTCGGAGAAGACCCTCCGTGACAACAGGGATAAGCTCACCAGCGATGAGACAAGGCCCCTTGAGGATGCCATAGCCACGGCAAAAGATGCACTCAAGAGCGGGGATATGGACAGGATAAAGAGGTCTATTGACGAGGTTACACAGGCATCCCACAAGGTTGCTGAGGCCCTGTATAAAAAGACAGCAGGTCAGACAGCAGGCGGCCCTGGTGGTCAGGAGCAGTATCAACAGCAGTATCAGGGAGGGGGTCGCAAGGGCGACGATGATGTAGTGGATGCAGAGTTCGAGGACGTGAAAAAATAGGAGGCCTGATGGTTATTGGTTTCAAAAATGATAAAGGCATAAAGGACAGGCTGTTTATACCGGCAGAACTGCCCATACTCCCCTTGAGGGGGACGGTTGCCTATCCTGACCTTGTCATGCCCCTTATTGTGGGCAGGGAGAAGTCCATAAGGCTCATAGATGATGCCATGGCAAAAGACAAGATGATAGGCATAATAACCCAGAAAAACCCGGATATAGAGGACCCGGATATAGAAGACCTCTATACCATTGGCACAGTGGCCACCATCATGAAGATGGTAAAGATGGTGGACGGAAGCCAGAGGATTGTTGTGCAGGGTATATGCAGGTTCAAGCTTGTAGAATTTACAGAGAGGGAGTATACGCTCAAGGCAAAGATACTCCCCATCTTTGAGGAATATCAGAGGGATATAGAGATCGATGCCATGTATCTGAATCTCAAAAACCTCTACAAAAAGGCAGTGGAGATGGCACCGTATCTGTCCTCTGAACTTGCCCAGATTGCATCAAAGGTGGAAAACCCCGGGAATCTCTCAGATTTGATTGCGTCTACAATAAATATAAGCGTCTCTGAGAAACAGGAGATACTGGAGACCATAGACTTAAAAGAGAGGCTCAAAAAGGTGACCATACTCTTGAACAGGGAGGTGGAGACCCTTGAGCTCAGTAGCCGCATCCAGACCCATGTAAAAGAGGGTATAGACAAAACACAGCGTGAATACTACTTGAGGGAGCAGCTAAAGGCAATACAGAAGGAGCTCGGGGAGTCAGAGGATAAATTCACCGAGATAGAGGAGATAAGGAAGAAGATAGTCGAGGCAAAGATGCCCCCTGATGTCCAGAAGGTAGCAGAAAAGGAGCTGGACAGGCTCTCCAAGATGAGCACCATGTCTGCAGAATACACCGTATCAAGGACATATCTGGACTGGCTTATAGAACTCCCGTGGTCAAAAAAGACAGAGGATAACCTCAATATAGAAGAGGCAAATACCATCTTGAACGAGGACCACTATGACCTGGAGAAGGTGAAAAAGAGGATACTGGAATACCTTGCCGTAAGAAAGCTCAAGCCGGACATGAAGGGCCCCATACTCTGCTTTGTTGGACCCCCTGGCGTTGGAAAGACATCCCTTGGCAAATCCATTGCAAGGGCACTGGGTAGAAAATTCATGAGGATATCCCTGGGTGGCATAAGAGACGAGGCAGAGATAAGGGGACACAGGAGGACATATGTAGGTGCACTCCCGGGCAGGATAATACAGGGCATAAAAAAGGCAGGTTCTAATAACCCTGTTTTTATGCTCGATGAGGTTGATAAGATAGGCATGGACTTCAGGGGTGACCCATCCAGTGCACTCCTTGAGGTCTTAGACCCGGAACAGAACTACTCGTTCAGCGACCACTACCTTGAGGTGCCCTTTGACCTCTCCAAGGTCATGTTTATAGCCACTGCCAATATGCTTGACCCCATCCCACCGGCACTAAAAGACAGGATGGAGGTCCTTGAGTTACCGGGATACACAGAGGAAGAAAAACTCATGATAGCAAGGCAGTTTCTCATCCCCAAGGAGCGGTTCGAACATGGATTGAACGAAGACCTCATCGAGTTTGAGGATGAGGCCATAAAGGTCATCATACGCTCATACACAAGGGAATCAGGGGTAAGAAACCTGGAGAGGGAGATAGCAACAATATGCAGGGCTGTTGCAAAGGATGTGGCAGAGGGCAAGAACGAGAAGAAGATAATCACTGCCGACAGTATCCACAGCTATCTCGGTCCTATAAAACACTTCTCAGAGGTGGCAGAGAGGACAAAATATGCCGGGGTGGCAACAGGACTTGCATGGACCCCCACAGGCGGTGACATACTATTTATAGAATCCACCAAGATGAGGGGTAAGGGAAATCTCTCCCTGACCGGGCAACTGGGTGATGTGATGAAGGAGTCTGCCCAGGCAGCATTAAGCTATATCAGGAGTAAGGCATCAGAGTATAATATCCCAGAGGATTTCTTTGAAAAGAATGACATCCACATCCATGTGCCCCAGGGTGCCATACCAAAGGACGGTCCGTCTGCAGGGATAACAATGCTTGTATCCCTTGTATCCCTTCTCACCGACAGGCTTGTCCGAAACGATGTGGCCATGACAGGTGAGATTACCTTAAGGGGCCTTGTGCTCCCGGTGGGTGGCATTAAACAGAAGGTCCTTGCTGCAAAGAGGGCAGGTATTAAGAGCGTCATACTGCCTAAACTCAATGAAAAGGACCTTGAAGAGGTCCCGGAGAGCATAAAGGAGAATATGGACTTTAAGTTCATCGAAAGGATGGATGAGGCAATTGACATATGCCTGACCTGATTTAGGTCAGGCATTTTTTTGTGACCTTAATACCCTCTTATCCCCTACCCTTATGGTGAGTTTTATATCATCGAGGTATTCAAGGATGGGTATTGTGTATTTTCTCGATATGTTAAAAAGGGCCCTAAAGTCCCCTGGTGCCATCTCGCCCTTTTCCTTCATGTAGTCTACAACAGTATCCTTTAATCTACTTACGACCTCACCTTCGAGATATATATCCCCCTTTACCTTTACAACCTTTTTCTTGTGGACGAGTCTCTCCAGTATATCCCTTGTCTGTTTCTCTGTTTTTCCCAGTTCCTGGGCAAATTCTTTGAGGTTAGGGGGTGTAAGGCCGTATCTCTTAAGGGACATAAGTATCTCCTCCTCCATAGAATCCAATGCCTGGACAGATTCTGTTTTAGTAGCCCCTATGACCTTATCCTGCTCCACCCTTATCCAACCCCCTTCTATGGACTCTTCCAGGGCTGTCTGGAATATAACCGGCTCTACCCTGGGCAGCCTCGTCCTCAACTCCTCCCTGGAGATGCCAATCTTTAAGGGATTTTTCTCGTGGAAATCAATGACATATCCCTTTAGAAGGCCTTTATATCCTTCAAACCTCTCCATGTCCACGATAAACCTGCCTATCTCCTTTATCTTCAAGGCCTTTTTAAGCTCTTCCATGGTATCTGTAAGTGTTCGTTGGTCTACGCCCAGTAGCACTGAGAGCATCACCTTATCCATACCCCCATGGCCGCCTTTTCTTATGTGGTATAGGGCCTTATCGAGGATGGAACCGCGGTTTAGGACCCTGTAGCTATCTGACAGGTTAGAGGACATCCTCTTATGTCTTGTGGGTGCTATATCCAGGATAGTCCCGCCCCCTATAGTCTGGACCTGATACGAACCCCTTAAGATGAACCTGTCACCGGGGAGGGCAACCACAGGTTTACGAAACACAAACTGGGTATAGGCCTCATCACCCGGCTCTATTATATCCCTGTCCAGAAGCACTATCCTTGCCTCCTCAAGCATGGTGGCCACATGGAACCTCAATATGGTGTCGCTCTTTATGCCCTTGAAAGGTAGCTTTAGATACCTGAAAGATGCATCAATCCTGGCTGTGGGTAAAAGAGTCCCGGGTCTACCTATTATCGCCCCCCTCTCTATCTCCTGTCTGTCTACACCCTGGAGGTTCAAGGCAACCCTCTGGCCTGCTGCAGCCTCTTTTGTATCCTCATGGTATGCCTGGATATTCCTTATCCTCGCCCTTCTATTGAAAGGATATATCTCTACCTCTTCACCCACCTCTACATATCCTGATATACATGTCCCTGTTATGATTGTGCCGAGACCCTTTATGGTAAAGACCCTGTCCACAGGGAGCCTGAATATCCCTGACCGTGACCTCTCCTGTGTGGACATGGCCACATCCCTTATAGCTGTCTTTAAAGCCTCAATATTTTCACCGGTTACAGACGATACAGGTATATGCGGTGAATCTGCAAATACAGTCCCTTTCAGAAAATCACCGATATCCTCCTTCACAAGCTCGAGCATCTCATCATCTACCAGGTCTTTCTTGGTAATGGCCACTATGGCCTTTTTTAAACCCAGCATGGTACATATATCTATGTGCTCCCTTGTCTGGGGCATCACACCCTCATCTGCTGCCACCACAAGGAGCACTATATCTATACCCCACGAGCCTGCAACCATGTGCCTCACAAATTTTTCATGGCCCGGGACATCAACTATACCTACAAGGAGGTCGTCGCTGAACCTGTAATGGGCAAAACCGAGCTCTGTTGTTATACCCCTTTCCTTCTCCTCCTTTAACCTGTCGCAGTCTATGCCTGTAAGGGCCTTGATGAGGGATGTCTTTCCGTGGTCTATGTGGCCTGCTGTGCCTATGACTATCCTTTTCATAACAATAACCAACTATACAATATTTTTGAATCCTCCTCAACCCTATCTGTTGACCATTTGCCCGAGTCGTGTTAAAAACTTGAAAAAACAACAGGAGGCAGAGATTATGGACAGTGATGCAATAAAAAAGAGGACACAGGAGACAGCAAAAAAACTATTCGGGAAGGGTATAAAAATGGATCCACCATATCTCACATGGAAGGAGTTTGACAGGGACCTTGCCAATGACCTCTCCATGTTCATAACAGGGAATCTATACTCAAGGACTGTTCTTACGCTACCGGAGAGGCAGATGGTTGCATGCGCCATGCTCGCTGCCCTTGGTGCCCAAGAAGAACTGAGGCTCCATGTAAACGCTGCCCTTAACGTTGGGTGCGACCCAAGAAAGCTTGCCGAGGTATTTTTTCAGCTTGCCCCTTACGGTGGTATGCCCCTTGTAAACAAGGCCCTTGAGGTATACAGGGATGTGCTTAAAGAGAGGGGAGAGTGGGAGGCATTTAAAGGCACCCCATAGGTAAAAAGGTATTGTAGTGATTGAAGACCTTTGCATGGTTTTGCAAAGGTCTTAAGCTATATTGAATTTTGCTCTGTTTTATATAAAAACCTAAAGACAGATGGTATGGCCTTATTTGTATTCCTTGATTTTATGGGAGACCAATCACCTTTTATGCCTTTTATAAAGGATTTACCTTCTTCTGTTATAATCCTGGATACGCCCAATTCCCTTCCTTTATCATCATAATCCAGGGCAGGGATAATCCTGTATAAACCTTTTTCTGCATCTAATTCTATGAGACACAGGCTATTGTTGTAACCTTTATATGCCTTTAAAGAAACCCCTTTTTCCTTTAGGTAATCTTTGTATCTCTGGACAGTCTCTTTATTCTTTATGAAAAACATAAGCCATGCTGCAACCCTCTCTGATAATGAACGGTAGCAGTCAACAGAGCTGTAAAATCCATCCTCATCTGCCTGAGAGTCTGCTATATTCTCTATATCCAGATAGCAGACAATGTCATCGTCCTCATAGATTATCTTCCAGTTCCACATATTCAGTTCACCACCTTTTTAATGCCTTTATAGCCCCTCTATCTTTTCTATATAGGATTTAATATCAAACTTTCTCTTACAGCCATTATAACTCATATAGCGGATTTTTCCAAATATCTCCCTTTCCCTCCAGGGTCTGTCGTGAACACCACCTATGCACCATGCTATACCTGTATAGCCGTTTGGGTCTCTGCCGTCGAGTTCGTAACTGTTATTGAGATATATGGCCTTTTCCATGGCATCTTCAGGGGATTCAGACCACTCGAGTATTTTTTTTGCCCAGTACATCCTCATATAGCCATGCATCTTTCCTGTCTTTACCATCTCCTTCTGACAGGCATTCCACAGGGCATCGTGGGTTTCTGCATTTTCAAGGATATCTATATCGTAAATGTATGCCCTTAAGTCTTTTCTGTGTATATCAAGGGTCTTTTTGGCCCACTCGGGAAAACCCTGAAAATTATCGTAATCTTCGTTGTAAAAACAGAAATTATCTGAAAGCTCTCTTCGGACAATAAGTTCCTCAAAAAAGACCTTTTTCTTTTCCCTATCTTCTACCTTGCTATTTATCTCTTCCATGACCCTCTGGGCAGATATATGACCAAAATGAAGATAAGGCGAGAGATTTGACTGACCATCCATATTGGGGTCATTTCTGTCTATATGGTAACGATGGATTTTTTCACTGATAAAGCCATGGAGGACAGATAAGCCTGCCTTCTGTCCTGGTATAAACCTTTGATTTTCTTTTATCTCCGCCTCCAGGCCAAGTCTTTTTATTATACTATCCCAGTTAACCCTGTGTGGCTTTTTATCCCATGGTATGGGGTGCTTATTTAATTCAGGAGATGCCTCATTGAATTCCTCTAAAAGCCTGTATATCTTTGGTCTTATGGTGTATGCCCCATATTCCTGTTTCTGGGATGCCACCCAGCATGGCACAATGTTGTGGGCATCCACCTCAAAAAAGGGTATATTTATCCCCTCTGATACAGCACCCTTCCATTGTCTTTTTATCTTTAACGGGTCGAAATCAGTAAAAAGCATGGAGATATTGAATGTCTCAACAAATCTTGACATCTCTATCTCAGGCAGTCCAAATAACACAAAAAATGGGATATGCATTTGAGATAATGAGTCTTCCACCTCCATGAGCCCTTTAATCATAAAGGCATATTGTTTTTTTGTTGCATGGAGGAAATTATCCAGGAGACAGAAGACAACGACAAGGGGTTTTTGCATCATAATAGCCTGTCTCTGGGCATAGACAAGGGCCCAGTTGTCACTTACACGCTGGTCCCTGCTCATCCAGTATGCCACAGGTCCCCCTGTTAGACTACCTTCTTTTAATATTCTTATCCTTTTTGGGTTCACCATTCTCCCATAGTCCAGAATATATTATCCTCCCTGCAGGGTCATATATCGTGCCTTTTCCGTTTGGCTTGCCTTCCCTCCACTCTCCTATGTATCGGTTTCCGTAAGAGAATATCATTGTCCCTTTTCCGTTATAAGAGCCATTTTTCCAATTACCTCTGTATGTATCACCGTTGGCATAGACCATTGTGCCCTGACCATTAAATGACCCATCCTGCCAGTCGCCTGTATATCTATCGCCATTGGCAAAGATCATGGTACCCTTACCATCGGGCTTGCCATCCCTCCAGCCTCCATTGTATCTATCCCCGTTGCCAAAGCAGAACTCACCCCTGCCGTGCTTTTTCCCCTCTCTCCATGTACCTTTGTATCTGTCTCCATTGTGATATATCATAAACCCTTCCCCGTGGAAAGCCCCATTCTTCCACTGCCCCACATAATAATCGCCGTTTTCAAAAAGCATGGAGCCCCTTCCATTTATACAGTCACCATTTACACACTCACCGTATAAAAAAGTGGCAGAAATAAACATGATAGATAAAATCAATAGAGGTAGCCTTAACAAGATAACACCCTTTTCATATTTCCAGATTGCCTATTCCATTATTTTAATATATAATTCGCACAAGAAAAATATAAACAAGGAAGTTTCATGAAAAAAATACTTATAATAGGTGTCATGGGTCTTCTGGGGCCTGAACTGGATAGAATATTCAGCTCTGATAGTAGCTATGCAGTTACAGGATGGGACATGCCTGATATAGATATAGGTGATGAGGCATCGGTCATGGAAAAGGTCTTACCCTTGAAGCCCGATATAATCATAAATGCAGCGGCCTATAATGCCGTTGACAAGGCAGAGGAGCCAGAGGGATTCGAGCTGGCAAAGAGAATTAACGGCTACGGCCCAGGCTATATAGCAAAGGCAGCAAATAAACTGGGTGCCCTTCTTATCCAGTACAGCACTGATTATGTCTTTGATGGTGAAAAAAGGGAAGGCTATGATGAGACAAGCACCCCTTCTCCTATCTCAAGATACGGTGAGTCCAAATATCTTGGGGAGATTGAGGTGATGAAAAATACGGATAGATACTATCTTATCCGCCTTCAAAAGCTGTTCGGTATGCCCTCCCATAACCCCAATGCAAAAAAGAGCTTCTTTGAGACCATGCTGGCCTTGGCAAAAACACAGGATGTCATAAAGGCTGTGGATGATGAGCTCTCCAACTTTACATATGCACCGGATCTGGCAAAGAGGACAAAATACCTCATAGAGGAAGGTATGCCCTTTGGCATATATCATATAACCAATGAGGGTGCACCTGTAACATGGTATGGTGCAGCCAAGATTTTATTCGAACTTGCAGGCATAAAGGGTATAAAGATAGTCCCTGTAGCGCAGGAGGAGTTTCCAAGGCCTGCCAGGAGGCCAAAATACAGCATTCTGATAAATACCAAGCTTGAGCCTCTAAGGAGATGGCCGGAGGCACTGAAGGAATTCCTCGAGGACTATGGGGTCAAAACAGCCTCGGGTTAAGAACGCTTACCAAAAATTTAAATTTTTTGTGGAAATAATAAGGAAAATAGGTATAAAATCAGTAAAATTTTAGATTTGTCCCAACTGCTGACTATAACCATTAAAAAGAGGTGATAAAATGGGTTTTAGATTTCTTTTGTCGATTTTATTTTGTATATGTTTTTTATTTGCAGGCTCCCATGGGTTTTCACAACCGTCTTATATGAATTTTCCGCAGGGCTCGCAAATGCCATTACAACAACCATTCATATCAGGCCAATCTACTGTATTTCCTCAGGTTCAGCCTCAACAGCAGCAGGAACAGCAGCTTCAACAGATACCACAGAAGCCCATAGAGGAGAGGCCATCTGAGTTTGAACAGTATGTGGCAGAGACAATAGAGATAAATGAATTCCAACTCCTCGATATATTAAAGAGGCTTGACGGGGTAGAGTTCAAATACTCATCAAAGGGACTTATTAAAGGAAATATAGCTGTTCCGGTAAGGATTATAAAGATTACAAAGAAGATGGCAAAAGAGACAGAAGAGGAAAGAAGACAGAGGGAACCAAGAGAGTATGCAAGGACACAGGAGAGAGAGATAAAGGAGGTAGAGCTCGCAGAAAAACCCATCCTTGTTGATGCAGGTTTTCTTGTAGGGACAAAAGAGGCATTGGTGGCCGCATTTAAGATAGTGGGTATAAAAAACCCTTTTTATGTATCTACAGAGATAAAACAATACGGCTATGAGCTTTTCAGGCAGCAGTCTAAAACCTTTGTCCCACCTGTTGACAGGATACCTGTAGGACCTGACTATATCATAGGCCCTGGCGATGAACTGAGGATAACACTGTGGGGTAATATAGAGGGAAACTTCAGTGTTGTTGTGGACAGAGACGGCCATATCAATATGCCAAAGATAGGCGTCCTCGGTGTTGCAGGGCTGACATTCAAAGAACTTAAAGATGTCCTGAACAAGGAGTTTTCAAAATACTACACAGGCTTTCAGATGAATGTGAGTATGGGGCTATTAAGGACCATCAGGGTCTATGTGGTAGGAAATGCAGAAAGACCGGGGAGCTACTCTATTTCATCCCTTTCTACCCTTGTGAATGCCCTTTTTGAGGCAGGTGGGCCAAACAAGACTGGCTCTATGAGAAATATCCAGCTCAAAAGAAATGGAAAGACTATAGTGAATTTCGATATGTATGATTTTCTTCTGAAAGGTGACAAATCAAAGGATATTCGGCTCATGCCTGAGGATGTGGTCTTTATACCCCCTATAGGGCCTGTTGTCGCTATAGCCGGGAGTGTGAATAACCCTGCCATATATGAACTCAAAAACGAGACAACACTCTCCCAGCTCATAGAGATGGCAGGAGGGCTAAATGCCATTGCCTTTAAGGGAAGGGTCCAGATAGAGAGGATTGTGGATAACAACAGAAAGGTTATCTTCGAGTCCGACCTCAATATGGCAACAGACAAAGACCTGACACTCCAGTCAGGGGATACACTAAAG
>Ga0208198_1000212_pt1 | contig 70647 bp, 60 predicted proteins | sample AD_JPNTR2_MetaG_FD_184446 | JGI IMG/M metagenome (GOLD analysis project Ga0208198, IMG submission 184446) | Active sludge microbial communities of municipal wastewater-treating anaerobic digesters from Japan - AD_JPNTR2_MetaG (SPAdes) (version 2) | ecosystem: Engineered > Bioreactor > Anaerobic...
AAAACGGTGGACAACATTCGGAATCATCATCAACATGCACTCGACAAAATAAAAGCCTACGAAGAAAACAAAACCAATGCAGTAATCGATGCCGATTTCGACGATATCATAACCGAAGAAGAAGAGGAAAGTGAACAAATAGAATTTTCGCTGGGGAAGAAAAATCCTGTTAATCTGCATGATATCGATCAGGCCGGAAATCTGAATGCATACAAGAAAGATTTGAAAAAAGACCTCGAAGCATTAGATCTGCTCCAAACCAATCTATCGAAATTCGCTACTACTATTGAAAAAGAGACAACCATCCCCGACAATCATCATTCTGCAGATATCAAACTCGAAACGCTTATCGCCGATATTCAGAAGAAAAGGACATCGGGAAACAATCACAACAATCAGAAAGTAATCATTTTTACGGTATATCGAGATACGGCCGATTATCTGTTCACGCAACTGAAGTCGAGGGGATTCAAACGTCTGGCAATGGTTTCCGGCAGCGGCTCCCGCACCTCTGACAGCGATGTGGAATATAAAAATTTCGAACCGATTCTTGAACGTTTTGCTCCCTACACAAAATTATATAAGGAAAAAGAATGGGATTTGGACACAAAGGAAAACTCCTATGAACAATGGATAGAATGGATTTCGGAGAAACATCCGAAAACATATGAAAAAATTAAAAATCCGATTGATATTCTGATTGCTACTGACACGCTGAGCGAAGGACAAAACCTGCAGGATGCCGATATGGTAATCAATTACGATATCCATTGGAATCCGGTACGTATTGTCCAACGCATGGGACGTATCGATCGATTGGGCTCGCCTAACGAAACAATCTACGGCGTAAACTTCTGGCCTTCGGACAACATCAATAATTATCTCGACTTGCAAGGACGTATCGAACAACGTATGGCCGCCATGACATTGGCAGGGTCGGAAGTGGATATCGAATTTTCCGATTCGTTCAGACATATCGCCGAAGACGAAAATCTCGAAAGCAGAATGAATGCCCGCATGCTGCAGCAGATGCAAACTACCTGGGAGGATATCGAAGTGAACGACCATACGCTGGGATTCGACGATCTCTCGCTCGAGCAGTTCCGTCAGGATTTACTCGAGGAATTTTCGAAAAATATGGAAAAATTCCGTCGTATGCCTCAGGCCGTTTATTCCGGATTCCGCTCGACCAATGCCATTTGCAGCGAGGACGGCATCATTGCGCTTCTCGGTTATCCGGCCAAATCAAAAAATCATTCCAATCCGAATTATAAGTTGTTCGAGTTGATTTATATCGATTACAATGGTCGACTGGTGCTGCTCAATCAGCGAGAAGTGCTCAATGCGCTCACCCTGCATAAGGATTGCGACAGATATGTTCCGGCAGACATCGATCGGGGCAACGAAGAGGCCATTCAGCAGCTCGTCAAAGCAATGAAGGGGTATATGGAAAGGCAGGCACACGAAATAGAAATCCTTAACGACGGGACATCGAAAAAAACAATCGGTAAGGAGGTGAAGGACTTGCTTGCCAAACTGAAACGGGGAGATAAACCAGCAGTTGAACGCATGAAGGAAAATGTTTCGGTTGATGAAAAATATCAAATCGACAATTTCGATTTAATTACGTGGTTGTTGGTTACAAAGGCGTAAGGGTATTTCTACAAAGATTACGGTGCTACGCACCTGAATTCAATGTGCAAATTTGACAATATGAACAATTTGCAAATGGCAAAAGTCAAACAACGATGAATGTTTTCAGCTGCGTAGCAGCGATAATATTTGTAAAAAGGCAATATTTGTAGAAAAAACGAAAGGGACAGAAGGCAACTATCGCCGTTTTCAGCTGCGTAGCAGCGACAATATTTGTAGCAACAAGAAACAAAAAAACAAACCAAGGTGCAGCGCACCGAAACATTAAATAAATTATGGCAAATACATATACACAATGTTATATCCATTTAGTGTTTTCCCCTAAAAACAGGGCGGCATTAATCGGGAAACAATGGAAAACGGATTTAGAAAAATATATTGCCGGGATTATTTCCAACAACAATCACAAACTTTTAGCCATTGGCACGATGCCGGATCACATTCATATTTTTATCGGGTACAATGTTACTCAACTCATTCCGAAATTGATTGAAGAAATTAAAACTTCCACAAATTCATGGATAAATAAAAACAAACTTACCTCGCAGAAATTTGAATGGCAAAAAGGATATGGGGCATTTTCGAATTCACGCTCACAAATAGATAACGTAATAAAATATGTATTGTCGCAAGAAGAACATCATAAAAAAAACAGTTTTCGAGAAGAATATATGAAAATTCTGAACAAAAATGGGATTGATTTTGATGAACAATTTATTTTTGATTTTTTCGAATAAATGGTTCCCACAAAAAATATATGGGAAGGGACATTTGTTTATCCGGAATTTTATTTCGTGGCTACAAAGATTACGGTGCTACGCACCTAAATTCAATGTGTAAATTTGACAATATGAACAATTTGCAAATGGCAAAAGTCAAACAACAATGAATGTTTTTAGCTGCGTAGCAGCGACAATATTTGTAGGAAAAAGAAACAAAAAAACAAACACAAGGTGCAGCGCACCGAAACAAAGAATTAAAATGACAGGATGAACCCAACATTGATTTATCATTTTTCGCAATCGGATGCAATCAATATCACGGGCGGGGAACTTAATTATCCGGTTTTATATTTCGGTACGCTGTACCTTTCGTATATTAATCACATTTCCGAGGCTACAAAGATGACGGTGCTACGCACCTAAATCAATGTGTAAATTTGACAATATGAACAATTTGCAAATGGCAAAAGTCAAACAACAATGAATGTTTTCAGCTGCGTAGCAGCGATAATATTTGTAGAAAAAATAGACAATTGAAAAAGATATGAATAATGTGTCAATGCACCAATGTGAATAATGTGCAAATGTTCCGATACACAAAAATGCCAATACGAATGATGCGCAAATGACCATCGACAATTTAGCTGCGTAGCAGCGACGATTTTTGTAGCAACAAGAAACATAAAACAAGTATAAGGTGCAGCGCACCGAAACAAAGAATTGAAATAAAAAACGAAGACCATTTCACGCAGATTGACGCAGATAACAATGTCGCAGATATACGCAGATAATCAGCAAGAAAAATTTTTCGAATGTCATCAATGAATTACAACGTGCAAATGAATTTAGATATGCAAATAATTTTCAATCTTCCGATTTTGATAGATCGTTCGAAAGGTAATTTCCCTTCTAACCGAGATTACATGAATCGATCAAACATATAAACTATTATTTTTCAAACGAAATATGAATTTATCCAATTTCACAACAAAGCCTTTTGTTGAGGCGGTTAAAGATTTATTTGACGATCTCAACGTACCGGTCAACTACATTTCCGACGATCCTGCGCGACCGCAAGACATCCTCAAAGACACGTTCAAGGACAATGCCGTTTTCCGACTGATGGACGACGTTTATTTTGTCGGCATGGTGGACGATGCTGCGTTTCAGGGAAACAAAAGCACCTCGATCGACGATATTCGTTCCGATTACGACGGCATTCTCATTTTTGGCGTAACCCTTCACCTGCGTCAAAACGGCTTGTTACCAACCCGTTCACAACTGACCGAAATAACACGCGCTTTCAATCGCGAATTTTGCTACACGCCGGTGGTGGTGATATTTCGTTATTCCGACGGACAAAAACATTACATCGCCTTTGCCAATACACAACGTTTGGCTTATGCACAAAACTGGCGTGAAGGTGAAAAAACCGGTAAGGTCGCTCTCCTCCGCAATATTGATGTGGAACATCCCCATCGCGGGCATCTCGATATTCTCAATCAGCTTCGGATACAAACTACCGGCCATAAAGCCGTTAACTCATTCACGAAACTGTATGAGTTTTGGCAAGGCGTATTCAACATCGAAGTGCTTAACCGAAAATTCTATGAGGAACTGTCCAATTGGTATTTTTGGGCAATGGATCAGGTAAAATTTCCGGACGATGAAGACCGGGACCGAAAGAGCCGGAATGCAAAAAACCTCATCCGTATGATTACGCGCATCATCTTCATCTGGTTTATGAAAGAGAAGCGGCTCATTCCTGCCAACCTCTTCGACAAATCGTATGTCGATACGCTGCTGAACTACGGCGATGCGACCGGCAGCACCTACTACAAAGCCATCTTGCAAAACCTCTTCTTTGCCACGCTCAACACCCCCATGCGGAAAGATAATCCTCAAAGTAGAATTTTTATCGAAGATGCCAAAAAATTCGGTTTCGTCAACGACGGTTATCTGCAACAGGGTTACTATCGCTACAGCCGCTTTATCACCGATAAGGAGGCTTTTCTGAAGGAATTCGACAACATTCCGTTTCTGAACGGCGGATTGTTCGAATCGCTCGACAAGAAAGTCGATGATAAGGTAATTCGCATCGATTGCTTTTCGGACCATCCGAAGAATGAAACACGACTCAAAGTGCCCGATTATCTGTTTTTCTCCCGTGAAGAACAGGAGACCGACCTTTCCGCCTATCTGGAAAACGGCAATCATAAAAAGGTACGCGGACTGATTACCATCCTCGATAGCTATAATTTCACCGTCGAAGAAAATACGCCGCTCGACGAAGAAGTAGCTCTCGACCCTGAACTGCTGGGCAACGTATTCGAAAACCTGCTGGCAAGTTACAACCCGGAAACGGCTACAACCGCCCGAAAATCAACCGGCAGCTTCTACACGCCTCCCGAGATTGTGGACTACATGGTGAAAGAATCCCTCATTCAACATTTTTCCGCCCTACTTGGCAACGACGAAAATCATCGCGAAAAACTCCGCAGCCTTTTTTCGTACACCGACAATGGCAATCCGTTCGACGACGAGGAAGATACCCGCAAAATGCTCGTCGGCATCGAAAAGATAAAAATACTCGACCCTGCTTGCGGAAGCGGCGCTTTCCCCATGGGCATCCTGCACAATCTGGTGCTCGCCCTGCATAAGCTCGATCCCGAAAACCAAAAATGGAAAGCCAATTTGCTGGCAAAAGTCCCCGTCGAATTAAAAGCGGAAGTAGAGCAATCGCTCGAAAACAAATCGCTCGACTATATCCGCAAGCTCGGACTCATCGAAAACTGCATCTTCGGGGTAGATATTCAGGAAATAGCCATTCAGATAAGTAAGCTGCGCTTTTTCATCTCGCTGCTCATCGAGCAGGAAGTGGACGATAACAAGCCAAACCGCGATATCAGGGCATTGCCCAATCTCGAAACCAAATTTGTGGCGGCCAATTCGCTCATCGGACTCAAAACAGATATGACTCAAAACGGATATGCAATTAAAAATCCCGAAGTGAAAGCACTGGAAGAAAAGTTGTTTGCCATCCGCGAAAAGATATTCTACACCAATAGCCGACGCGAAAAGCTGCAACTCGAAAGGGAACTTACCCTTATTCGGGAGCAGCTGAAACTGCAACTCAAAAAGAACGTTTTTTCCAACGATGAAACGGACAAAATAACGTCGTGGGATCCGTTCGACCAAAACACCCACGCCGACTGGTTCGACCCCGAATGGATGTTCGGCATCCGGGACGGCTTCGATATCGTCATCGGCAATCCGCCGTACATTCAATTGCAGAAAGCATGCGACGACAAGCTCAAATATGCCGACCTGTACAAAAATCAGTTCTTCGCCACTTTCGAAAGAACAGGGGATATCTATTGCCTATTTTACGAAAAGGGAATGTCGTTCCTCCGCGAGGGCGGACATCTTGCCTTCATCACTTCCAACAAATGGATGCGGGCAGGTTATGGCGAAAAGTTGAGACGTTTTTTCATACAATACAACCCTGTGATATTAATTGATTTGGGCCCCAATGTGTTCGACAATGCAACGGTGGATACCAACATCCTCATCGTGCAGAAAGCGAAAAACCAACATTGCCTGCGTGCCGTTACCGTGAACGAAAAGAATAAAAATCAACTCGATTTCGCTGCATTACTGGAAAAAAACGGGACGCTTCTCCCCAATCTTTCGGCTGATGCTTGGTTCATAGGCAGCAACGCCGAGCAGCAACTGAAAGAGAAAATCGAACGCATCGGTAAACCACTGAAAGATTGGGATGTAAATATATATCGTGGCATATTAACCGGATTGAACGAAGCCTTTATCATCGACAGCGACAAACGGCAGGAGATATTGGATGATTGCCAAGACGAAAAGGAACGACGCCTCACCAAAGCCATCATCAAACCCATCCTTCGCGGACGCGACATCAAAAGATATTATTATGAGTGGGACGGACTTTGGGTGATATTTATTCCGTGGCATTTTCCTCTTCACAAAGATCTTTCCATACAAGGGGCAAGCGAAAAAGCAGAAAATGAATTCATAAGACAATATCCCAGTGTTTACAATCATCTTTTAAAATATAAAGAATCTTTATCTAAAAGGAATAAAGAAGAAACGGGTATCAGGTACGAATGGTATGCTTTGCAACGATGCGCAGCAACTTACTACCCCGAATTTGAGAAAGAGAAGGTGGTGTGGGCTGAAACAACTCAAGAAGTGAAAATGTCTTTTGTGCCATCGGGTATTTATTTACAAAAAACTTGCTTTATGATTACGGGAAAAAATTTAAAATATTTAGAAGGAATAATTAATTCCTTATTAATTGAATGGTACGCCAGGAAATCTGCACATCAACTTGGTTTTAATGGGTTATATCTTTCTGGAACATTTATGGAAAAGCTTCCCATACCGCCCATTCCCTCCACCTCCGAGCCAATTGTTTCGCACATAGAATTGCTTGTGGATAACATCCTTGATGCAAAAAATGATAGTCCGCAGGCAGATACCAGCGAATGGGAAAAGGAAATCGACCAATTGGTGTACAAATTATATGAATTGACAGACGAAGAGATAGCGATAGTAGAAGGAGGGAAATGAAAAAGGATAAAATTAATAATCGGTAAGAATAAAAAATAATGGATTACCCGAAACACAACCGACATTCCATTCGTTTGCAGGGATACGATTACGCCCAACCGGGTGTCTATTTCATCACCATCGTGGCGCACGATCGCAAATGTTTGTTTGGCGAAATTGTCAATGGGGATATGCGGATGAATGAATGTGGCGAAATGGCACAACAATGTTGGTTGGAAATTCCCAATCATTTTCCGCAAACCCAATTGGACGAATACATCATTATGCCGGATCATATTCACGGAATAATTATTATTAACGATTTCCCGATCAAATACCACGCCGTTCCGTTCGCCATCCCAAACCATTGGTTCCATCGTTCGCGGGTTTAAAATCGGGGTAACCAAATGGATGCATCAAAATACCGACATCCAAAATATTTGGCAACGCAATTATTACGAACACATCGTCCGCAACGCCGACGAATTGCACCGCATCCGCCAATATATTCGCAATAATCCCCGAAATTGGCAGGGAATCGTAAATGATTAGGGCGAAAAATTTTTCGCCCCAATCAATAAATATTTCGCCCCCAAATTTATCCGCAACAATCCCCCGATAATTTCGCACCCACAATTGATGGGTTGAACCGAAAAATTGGTTATTTTTGTTTTTTACTAGTACAAAACGAAAAATGAAACAATATCTCGATCTATTGCAACGCGTGTCGGATGAAGGCGTTCGGAAAGACGACCGCACCGGAACCGGCACCATCAGCGTTTTCGGTCATCAAAGCCGATACCCGATGAGCGAGGGATTTCCGCTGCTCACGACCAAAAAACTTCACGTGAAATCGATCATCTACGAACTGCTGTGGTTTTTGCGCGGCGACACCAACATCCGCTATCTGCACGATCACAAAGTAACCATCTGGGACGAATGGGCGGACGCCAACGGCGATCTCGGCCCCATTTACGGCCGTCAGTGGCGGTCGTGGCCCGACTACAAGGGCGGCACCATCGATCAGATTTCGCAAGCGGTGGAAACGATCAAGAACAATCCCGATTCGCGCCGCATTGTCGTCAGTGCATGGAACGTGGCCGAATTGCCCGAAATGCATCTGGCTCCCTGCCATGCCCTGTTTCAGTTTTATGTAGCCGACGGCAAACTGAGTTTGCAGCTCTATCAGCGCAGCGCCGACATTTTTTTGGGCGTACCGTTCAACATTGCTTCGTATGCACTGCTGCTGAAAATGATGGCGCAGGTTACGGGTTTGCAGGAAGGCGATTTTGTTCACACGCTCGGCGATGCACACATCTATCTGAATCACCTGGAGCAGGTGAAGCTGCAGCTCACCCGCGATCCGCGCCCACTGCCAACGATGAAACTAAATCCCGACGTGAAAAATATTTTCGATTTCACGTTCGAAGATTTCGAACTGATCGGCTACGATCCGCACCCGGCTATCAAAGGGGAAGTGAGTGTGTAAGGTTGGAGGTTGGAGGTTGGTGGTGATTTGAGAATTTAACGATTTGTTGATTCATTGATGGAAACAGTGGATAGCGAATCACTCTCGCAAGCATGTGGTTTTGAAATCTTTGCATGAAATGACTTGAGCGCACCAAGACGGAACTGCAGTGCAGCGATCTTTGTTGTTTTTCTGCGAACATCTGCGAGGAAATTTGCGAAAATCTGCGTGAAATCTTTTTCCGAACTTTTTCTCGCTGATTAACGCTGATTGAATATCTCGCTGATTAACGCTGATTTTTTCGGCAATAGGCTGCGAGAACTTTTCAGTAACCCTGTTTCAAGGCGGGAAGAGAAATGAAAAATAAGAAATGAGAAGTCAGAAGTTGGAAATAGGAGCTCAGAACTCGGAATTGTAAATTTACCGCCACAATTTCCACAAAATTATCTGCGAAAATCTGCGAGGAAATTTGCGAAGATCTGCGAGAACTTTTCTGTAACCCTGTTTCAAGGCGGGAAGAGAAATGAAAAATGAGAAATGAGAAGTTAGAAATAAGAAATGGAGAATAGAGAAATAGCCATTGTGGTGGCATTGGACGAAAAAAATGCTATCGGCAAAAACGGCAACTTGCTGTGCCATTTGCCCAACGATTTGAAACACTTCAAACGCATCACCGAAAACTATACGGTGGTGATGGGACGAAAAACTTTTGAATCGTTGCCCAAAGGGGCATTGCCCAATCGCAAAAATATCGTGTTGACTTCGGGAAAGGCAGAAGATTTTCCGGGATGCACGGTCTGTCGCACGCCTGAAGAAATAAGGACGGCCACGACCGACGACGAGAAAATTTTTATCATCGGCGGAGCACACTTGTACAGAACCGCCCTACCCTGCGTAAATCGGTTGTATATCACCCGCATTCATCACACCTTCGGCGATGCCGATACCTTTTTCCCCGATATCGACTGGACAAATTGGAAACAGTTGGATGCCGAAAAACATTCGTCGGACGAGAAACATGCCTACGACTATACCTTCGAAACCTATGAACTAAACCCGGCAGGGTAGCAAATCCAAAACAATCCGAATCAATGAAAAAAACCACGCTCGTCACCACATTCATATTTCTGTGCTCGATTTCAATATTCGGTCAGCAAGCCATCGACAATACCTACCGGATAAAGATAAATGCCTTCTTGACAAACGTTTATTACGAAACGCTTCACAGCAAAGCAACCGTGCAGATTGACAGCACCGCCGTGAACAATCGCAAAAAAACCGTGGAACTCTACGTCAATTCGGCACTTTCGTACCTTCCCATGCGCGAAAACACGGTTCGGCACATCTATGACAGTGTGCGGCAATACTTGCCCGAACAAATAAAAAAATATCGTCTCGCTATTTATAGCGATAAGCAGGAAATCAGCAGTCTCATCCCAAACTTCTACAGAACCGCTCACAAGGACAAAAGCCGCATCATCGCTCCGAAAGTGAAAACGCCGCTCGTTACCAACCTTTCCGATCCGGCCGGTAAAGCGGGCAAAGGATTGGCAAACAATCACATCGCTTTGTGGCAAAGTCACGGATATTACTACGAACAGAAACTCGGCCGATGGGAATGGCAACGCGCCCGCATTTTCCAAACGGTGGAAGACCTTTATACGCAAAGTTATGTCGTTCCCTTTTTGGTGCCCATGCTCGAAAACGCCGGCGCCAACGTATTGCTCCCTCGCGAACGTGATTACAACAAAACGGAATTGATCATCGATAACGACGGAAGTGCGCCGGCAACGGCCTATCACGAAACGTCAGGCAGCGAAACTTGGCAGAATACGGAAAATCCCGGTTTTGCCAATCCGAAAAAAGTATATCTCGACGGCGAAAATCCTTTCCGGATGGGATCGGCACGTCAGGCAAAAACCATTGCGAAAGGAAAAGAAAGCGTCGCGGAATGGTCGTTTGATGTTCCACAAAAAGATACTTACGGCGTGTATGTGGCCTATCAAAGCACGAAAAACAGTGCCAATGACGCACATTACGCCGTGCACCATGCCGGCGGAGAAACTCGTTTTGCCGTAAATCAACAAATGGGTGGAGGCACGTGGATTTTTCTCGGATACTTTCCTTTCGAACCGGGCAAAGAAAACAAAGTGGTGCTATCCAACAAATCGCGAAAAGCGGGGAAAACCATCGTCGCCGATGCCGTGAAAATAGGCGGAGGTATGGGAAATATCGCCCGAATGCCGAATATGGAAGGATTCGAGAGCGAAAACATAAAAAGTTCGGAAACAGCGAACAACAAAAAAATAACCGTTTCAGCTATCCCCTACTCGCCCGAAACGAGCGGCTATCCACGCTATGCGGAAGGATCGCGCTACTGGCAGCAATGGGCAGGAATCCCCGACACCATTTACAACCGCTCGGAAGGGAAAAACGATTACACCGACGACTATGCAAGTCGCGGCTATTGGGTAAATTATCTGGCAGGAGGTTCATCGGTTCTGCCCAAAGCTGAAGGACTGAAAATACCCATCGATCTGGCATTTGCCTTTCACAGCGATGCGGGCACACTTTGGGGCGACAGCATCGTGGGCACGCTCGGCATTTACATGACGCACTTCAACGACGAACGATTCGAAAACGGAACTTCGCGTCAGGCCTCGCGCGACCTCACCGAGTTGATTATGCAACAGGTTACCGACGACATTCGCCGCAACTTCGAACCCGACTGGACACGTCGTGCGATGTGGAACCGATCGTATGCCGAAGCACGCGTCCCCAACGTCCCTACCATGTTGCTCGAACTGCTTTCGCACCAAAATTTTGCCGACATGCGCTACGGACTCGATCCTGCGTTTCGTTTCACGGTCAGCCGCGCTGTTTACAAAGGAATGCTCAAATTCATTGCTTCGCAATATAACCGACCTTATGTCGTGCAACCCTTGCCGGTAAAAGATTTTGCAGCCACCTTTTCGGGCGACACGGAAGTGGAACTGTCGTGGCAGCCCACACCCGATCCTTCTGAACCATCGGCACAACCTGCGAAATACATCGTCTATACACGCATCGACGGAAGCGGTTTCGATAACGGAATCGTCGTAACATCGGCGCATTGCAAACTGCCCATCGAAAAAGACAAAATATACAGCTATCGTGTGGTAGCTGCGAATGACGGCGGCAAGAGCTTCCCTTCGGAAATCCTGTCGGTGTACCGCCGTTCGAATCAGAAAGGCGAAGCGCTTATCGTGAACGGCTTTACCAGAGTTTCGGCACCTTACAGTTTTACGGCTTCCAACGACAGCCTTGCGGGTTTCGTCGGGAATGTGGACAACGGTGTGCCCTATATTTCGGATCACCATTTTACGGGACAGATGCACGAGTTTCGCCGCATTATTCCCTGGATGGACGACGATGCAGCCGGTTTCGGCGAAAGTAATGCCGATTACGAGACTACCGAAATTGCCGGCAACACGTTCGACTATCCTTACGTTCACGGACAGGGCTTTGCTCAAGCGGGATATTCGTTCATTTCATGTTCTGCCGCTGCGGTGGAAAACAGAGCGGTGAATTTGTCGAATTACCACCTTGTGGACTGGATATTGGGTAAACAGCGCGAGTGGAGCGTTGCTCGAGGCGCGATGCCGCCGAAATACAAAACATTTTCACCAAAGATTCAGGAAATCATTACGAGCTACTGCAATGGAGGCGGAAATATCCTCGTAAGCGGAGCTTTTGTGGGAAGCGACTTTTGGGACAATCCCCGTGCGACCGATCGCGATCGCAATTGGGCGGAACAAACCCTGAAATTTAAATTGAGAAACAGCAATGGTGCCGTTGCCGGAAAAATAAAATCCGTTGCCTCGCCATTTGCATCCATAGCCGGCAATTACGAATACTACAACACACTGAACAACGAAAGCTATGCAGTGGAACATCCTGATGCGATAGAACCGGTCGGGAACAATGCCTACACCGTTTTTCGCTATGCAGAAAACAATAAAAGTGCCGGAGTTTTTTATAAAGGAGAAAAATATCGTTCGTGCGTTTTGGGTTTCCCGATCGAATCGGTGAAAGATCAGCATAAAAAAAATGAACTGATTGGCGGTATTCTCAAGGCAATGGAATAACTTTATCGAAAATTTTTAAAACATATCGCATAACATGAAAAAAATAGATGCCTTCATCCTGTACTCACAACCTGAACAAGCCGCAGCAACGGTTGCCGAACTGAAACAATCGGAATCGATACATAAAATTTTTCTGTTGACCCCGCCGGATGTAAAAGAAACCATCAAAGGGTGTAAGAACATCGAAATCGATTCGCTCTACAGTTCTGAAACCATCCGAAAAATTGCTCGGAAGTGCACGTCAGCCTTTGCGTTGCTCTATCAAAAATCTACCGTTCTCCGACCGGGATATTTTGCAATGGAGCGCATGGTGCAAATTGCAGAAGACACAAAGGCCGGAATGGTTTATTCCGACTACTATACGACGACGAATGGCGAAAAGAAAAATCATCCGGTGATCGACTATCAGGAAGGAAGTTTGCGCGACGATTTCGATTTTGGCTCGCTCATCCTCTACCGTACAAAAGCGCTGAAAGATGCTGCACGCAAAATGCGAGCCGAAAAATATCTGTTTGCGGGGCTTTACAGCCTTCGGCTGAAAATGTCGCAACAGGGTCTGCCGGTTCACATCAACGAATACCTTTACACCGAAGTGGAAGAAGATACCCGATTGTCGGGACAGAAGATTTTCGATTACGTCGATCCCAAAAACCGGCAACTCCAAATAGAAATGGAAGCCGCCTGTACGCAACACCTCAAGGAAATCGGAGCCTATCTGAAGCCCAAATTCGAAAAAATCGAATTCGACAAGGGAACATTCGAATACGAAGCATCCGTTATTATCCCCGTCCGCAATCGGGTAAAAACCATTAAGGATGCCATCGCCTCGGTGCTCGCACAGCAAACCGATTTCAAATTCAACCTCATCGTAATCGACAACCATTCCACCGACGGCACCACACAAGCCATTGATGAGTTTTCGACAGACGATAGGCTGATTCATCTCATTCCCGATCGCGACGATTTGGGCATCGGCGGTTGCTGGAATTTCGGCATACACCATCCCAAATGTGGAAAATTTGCCGTTCAGCTTGACAGCGACGATGTGTACAGCGGCAACGACACGCTGCAGAAAATCGTGAATGCCTTTTATGAACAGAACTGTGCAATGGTGGTAGGTACGTATCAAATGACAAATTTCGACATGCAAATGATTCCGCCCGGGATCATCGATCATCGTGAATGGACACCCGAGAACGGACGCAACAATGCACTGCGCATCAACGGACTCGGAGCACCAAGAGCATTTTATACCCCCGTTCTTCGCGAAATAAAACTGCCCAACACCAGCTATGGCGAGGATTATGCACTCGGACTGAATATCTCGCGTCGATTTCAAATTGGTCGCATTTACGACGTGCTTTATTTGTGTCGTCGTTGGGAAGGTAATTCGGATGCCGCTTTGAGCATCGAAAAAACGAACGCCAACAATTTCTACAAGGATCGCATCCGCACATGGGAATTGCAAGCGAGAAAGAATTTATAAACAACAAGCACCCAATATATTACGAATAATGAATGAACCATTTATTCAGGTAGGCATATTGCTCGAAAAACCTGCGATAACATTTTCGCTCCTCTCGGATTATCGGCTGAGCGATGACCTCGTGAAAGCCGGCAGCTATTCGGTAGAATGGTCGGAGGGAAAAATTTTGTTTCGCGACCGGCGCTACGACGAAATTGTCTTTCAACCTGCCGATCCGCACAAAAATGCATTCGAGTTGAAGGATGTCATCATCGGCGTGGACTTCCATTGGGAACGGAAAGAAGATCAGCGCTTTTTGGGCGGATTGAAATTCATCGTCGAAAACGATGGGGTGACGGCCATCAACATTGTTGCGCTCGAAGATTACCTGACCAGCGTGATTTCGTCCGAAATGAGCGCAACGAGTTCGAAACAGTTACTCAAGGCGCATGCCGTCATTTCGCGCAGTTGGCTGTTGGCTCAAACCGCGAAAAACAAATCGATAGCCAACGATTATCGAACCGAATATCGGACGTCCACCGAACTCATTCGCTGGTACGACCGCGAAGATCATCTTCACTTCGACGTATGCGCCGACGATCATTGTCAACGCTATCAGGGAATTACCAAAGAATCGACGGCCTTGGTAAAAACCGTGATTGAAGAAACGCGCGGCGAAACGCTCGTGTATAACGGATCGATTTGCGATGCCCGCTTTTCGAAATGTTGTGGCGGAGCAATGGAAACGTTCGAAAACGTGTGGGAACCGATAGCCTATCCCTACCTGCAAGGGAAAGCCGATACGTTGGATACGTCGTTTGTCCTGCCCGATCTCACCATCGAAGAAAATGCCGACGAATGGATTCGCAGTGCGCCTCCGGCATTTTGCAACACGCATGACGTCCAGGTTCTGAAGCAAGTGCTGAACGATTACGATCAGGAAACGTCCGATTTCTTTCGTTGGAAAGTCGTTTATTCTCAAGAAGAACTTTCGAATTTGATTCGCGAACGTTCCGGCATCGATTTCGGCGAGATCATCAGCCTCGAACCACTCGAGCGTGGAACGTCGGGGCGCATCGTCCGTCTGAAGATCATCGGCACGGAGCGCGTGATGACCATCGGCAAAGAGCTCGAGATAAGGCGCACCCTGTCGAAATCGCACCTCTACAGCTCGGCCTTCGTGGTGGATACCGAGGGCGAAAACGATGAAGGCATTCCGCAACAATTCACCCTCACCGGCGCCGGTTGGGGGCACGGCGTAGGCCTTTGTCAGATTGGTGCAGCCATCATGGCGGATCAGGGATACGACTATTTGCAGATTCTGAATCATTACTTTCCGGGATCGGAAATAGAAAAAAATTACTAATTACCAATTAATTAGCAGATGAAAGTATGGAAAATGAAAATATCGTTCAACCGAAAAGCTATAATTACGCCATACAAATGATCAAATTATATCCATATTTAGCAGCAGAAAAAAAAGATTTTCTCGCAAAATTGAACATATCCTATCGTGAAGCGGGAGAAACGAACGATTGACTTCGATTATTAAAAGATACCGGATATATGAATGGGAAACAATTTTCGAGCTTAATCTCCGATTGGGAAGAAATCTTGCGCATCATTACTGCCACTCAAAAAACGACCAAAAGAAACATGAATTTATAATTCACAATTAAATAACAATGAACCTCGAAACACAACACAAAACTCGCTCACCCTGGACTTGGGTGCCCACGCTATATTTTGCCGAAGGCCTGCCCTACGTTATGGTTATGACCGTATCGGTAATTATGTATAAACGCTTTGGACTGTCGAACACCGAAATAGCACTCTACACGAGTTGGCTTTATTTACCGTGGGTGATAAAACCTTTCTGGAGCCCGTTTGTAGATATTTTGAAAACCAAACGATGGTGGATCATTGCTATGCAATTATTAATTGGAGGAGGTTTGGCAGGAGTAGCTCTCACGTTGCCCACACCTTTTTATCTACAGGCATCACTCGCCTTCTTCTGGTTGCTGGCATTTAGCTCTGCCACACACGATATAGCTGCGGACGGGTTTTACATGCTTGCACTGGATGATTCGCAACAATCGTTTTTCGTAGGTATTCGAAGCACATTTTATCGTCTGGCCATGATCACGGGACAAGGATTATTGATTATTTTGGCAGGATTTCTCGAAAAGTCAACCGGAAAAATATCCTTATCGTGGAGCATTACGTTTTTGGTGTTATCGGGCTTGTTTATAGCATTTTTTGTGTATCATAACTTTATACTGCCCCATCCGGCGAGTGACGTGGAAAGAAAAGGTCAGACACCACAGAAGATTCTTGCCGAATTTGGCAACACATTCGCATCTTTCTTCAGTAAAAAAGGAATTATATTAGCTATCGCGTTCATGTTTCTCTACCGACTTGCGGAAGCAATGCTGGTAAAACTTGCCTCTCCCTTTCTGCTCGACTCGCGCGAAACGGGAGGTTTAGCTCTTTCGACACAAGAAGTTGGTTTGGTATATGGCACAGTGGGCGTTATCGCCTTGACGATAGGAGGCATCATCGGTGGAATTGTTGCGTCTCAAAAAGGATTAAAATTTTGGTTATGGCCAATGGCTTTGGCAATTACCTTACCCAATGTAGCTTACGTATTCTTATCGATGACACAGCCCGACAACATCTGGTGGGTGAATATAGCGGTTGCAATCGAGCAATTTGGCTACGGGTTCGGTTTTACCGCCTATATGCTCTATCTGATTTATTTTTCGGAAGGAGAACACAAAACGGCACACTATTCCATTTGCACGGGATTCATGGCTTTGGGAATGATGTTGCCCGGCATGGCTGCCGGCTGGATTCAGGAACAGTTGGGATATCAAAACTTTTTCATTTTCATCATGATTTGCACCATTCCTACACTGCTGCTTGTTCCCTTCATGAAAATAGATCCGGAATTCGGTAAGAAAAAAATCAAGGACAAAACAAGAAATTAAAGAAAAAATGAAATACAAAATTATTTTTTTATTGCTCGCCGGTTTCTGGCTAAATGGGAACGCATTGTTTGCACAGAAAATAAAGATAAAAACCGGCATCGAAATGTTGAAAGAAACCAATTTCGAAGTGCTGAAAGGAAAACGCATCGGACTGATAACCAATCCGACGGGTGTTGACAACCAATTGAAATCGACCATCGACATTCTGCACGAAGCATCTTCGGTGCAACTTGTGGCTCTTTACGGACCCGAACATGGGGTGCGGGGCGATGTTTACGCCGGAGACAAAGTGGATACATTCGTCGATTCGAATACAGGGTTGCCCGTTTATTCGCTCTATGGAAAGACAAGAAAGCCATCCACAGAAATGATCGCCAACATCGACGCGTTGGTTTACGACATACAGGATATCGGTACAAGATCCTATACCTATATATCTACTATGTATTTGGCAATGCAAGCCGCAGCAGAAAACGGAATTGAGTTTATCGTACTCGACCGACCCAATCCGCTGACCGGAACCAAAGTGGAAGGTTGTTTGACGGAAGATAATTTTATTTCGTTCGTCAGCCAACTGAAAATTCCTTACATCTATGGATTGACTTGCGGAGAGTTGGCCAAATTGATCAACGAAGAATTCATGCACGACAATCCTTGCAAACTCACGGTAGTGAAAATGAAAAAATGGAAACGAAAAATGTCGTTTGACGACACAGGATTGCCTTGGGTACCGGCGTCGCCTCACATTCCGTTTGCTCATTCGGCCAATTACTATCCCGCATCGGGAATTCTCGGCGAACTGGGATATCTATCCATTGGCGTGGGGTACACACTGCCTTTCGAACTGTTTGCCGCAGAGTGGATTGATGCGGAAGAGTTTGCAAAAGCTCTCAATGTGAAAAAATTACACGGAATCATTTTTCGCCCTATTCATATCAAGCCTTATTATTCTGTCGGACAAGGAAAAAACCTGCAAGGGGTTCAGGTGTATATTACCGATTTTCAAAAAGCACGTCTATCGGACATACAGTTTCACGTGATGGAAGTTGCCGCACAACTCTATCCCGATCGGAAAGTTTTTGAACATGCCGACGAAAAACGATTCGACATGTTCGACAAAGTATCTGGAACAGACTTTATCCGTAAGGAATTCTCTAAAAATTACCGTTTCTCGGATATTCAATCTTATTGGACAAAAGACGAGGCATCGTTTAAAGCACTTTCAAAAAAATATTATCTTTATCGTTAAAATTGATTTTCGACAATGGATACTATCACAACCTTTGCGACGAACAAACGACTGCTTTCGCTCGACATTTTACGTGGAATCACGATAGCGGGAATGATTTTGGTAAACAATCCCGGATCATGGAGTTATGTTTACGCGCCTTTGCGGCACGCCGAATGGAACGGTTTGACACCTACCGATCTGGTTTTCCCTTTTTTCATGTTCATCATGGGAATATCCACATTTCTCTCTCTCCAAAAATTCGAATTTCGACCGACAAAAAATTGTGTTTCAAAAATCGTCCGAAGAACATTCCTGATTTTCATTATTGGTCTTGCCCTCAACTGGTTTGGAACTTTTTGTCGAGGCCTTTCTTCCGGCGAGAATTTGATAGTGGCTGCCACCCATTTCGATTCGTTGCGCATCATGGGAGTTCTGCAACGACTGGCACTTGCCTACGGATTTGCCGCAATGATTGCGGTGCTGACAAATCACAAAAAACTGATAGGGATAATAATCGGGCTATTGGGTGGATATCTTCTGATCTTACTCTTGGGAAACGGTTTCGACCGATCGGAAAACAACATAATAGCAATTGTGGATAAAGCTATACTCGGAGCAACGCATATGTATAACGATGTGGATGCGGCAGGAAATCGAATTGCGTTCGATCCGGAAGGGTTGTTAAGTACGATTCCCTCCATTGCACATGTGCTTATCGGAGTGTTATTCGGAAAAATGATAATGGAAAATAAGGACAATCATTCGAAAGTTGAGAAAATCATGATTTGGGGAACCGTCCTTGTCTTTGCCGGATTGTTGTTGCAATACGGATGTCCCATCAACAAAAAAATTTGGAGTCCGACCTTTGTTCTCACCACAACAGGCTTTGCCGCGCAACTACTGGCTCTGTTGATTTGGATTATCGATATCGAAGGCAAGGCGAAATGGAGCAGATTTTTTCACGCTTTCGGTGTAAATCCTTTATTTATCTATGTATTGTCCGGCGTGTTGGCAAATGTGATTGGAAACTTGCATGTGATGCACAACGGTGCAACGACGAACCTGAAAACATATGTGTATGAAGTGCTTCTTCGATCATGGGCAGGAAATTATTTCGGATCACTGCTCTACGCATTGGCATTCGTGTCAATATGTTGGTTTTTTGGTTACCGGCTCCACAAAAAAAATATCTATATAAAAATTTAAATATCGATCGTCCGAAAAATATGAACGAAATTTTAATTGCCGACAGCGGCGCTACAAAAACCGATTGGTGTGTATCCAAACAAGGCGAAATCGTGCATCGATTCACCGGAAAAGGCATCAGTCCGATATATCAAACCGAGGATGAAATTGCACGGGAAATCGGGCAAAATGTTTATCCCTTGCTCAACGATCGTCCGATAAGTGCCGTTTATTTTTACGGATCGGGGTGCATTCCCGAAAAGGAAGATATCGTTCGCCGTGCAATTCATCGATATTTCCCGGTACAACCTATTAAGGTTTACAGCGATTTGATTGCTGCAGCGCACGCATTGTGCGGTCATAACGCCGGAATCGCCTGCATTCTGGGTACAGGCAGCAATTCGTGTGAATGGGACGGCGAACGGATTGTAAATCATATACCTCCGTTGGGTTTTATTTTAGGGGACGAAGGCAGCGGTGCCGTTCTGGGAAAACGATTGATAAGCGATGCGCTGAAAAATCGATTATCGGCCGGGTTAAAGGAAAAATTACTCGATCGTTACGGCCTCGATCAGGCAACTATCATCGACAACGTTTACAGGCAACCTTTCCCAAGCCGATTTTTAGCAGGTTTTTCGCCATTTATTCTCGAACATATTCACGACGAAAGTATCCGAAACATTGTTGACAGCTGTTTTTCCGATTTCTTCGAAAGAAATGTCATGCACTACGATTTTCGCAAAAATAAAGTTAATTTTGTAGGCTCAATTGCCTTTCACTATGCGCCCTATCTGAAAGAAGTCGCTGCAAAAAAAGGAGCAACGATCGGAAAAATCATTGCTTCGCCAATGGAGGGGTTGATCGAATATTATGCTTAAAATGGCTGTTTCGAAAAGGAATTACGAAATCGGATCAATAAAACAAGAATATGACTTTTATCAAAATAACTGAGCAACCGTCGTTGTATGACAATCTGGAAAAGAAATCGGTTGGAGAAATTCTGACCGAAATCAATCGCGAAGATCAGAAAGTTGCATTGGCAGTGGAAAAAACCATTCCCGAAATCGAAAAACTCGTAACGGGCATTGTTGCACGCATGAAGCGTGGCGGACGATTGTTCTACATCGGTGCAGGGACGAGTGGCAGATTGGGGGTACTGGATGCTTCCGAAATTCCTCCAACCTATGGGATGCCCAACACCTACGTTATCGGATTGATTGCCGGTGGCGATAGTGCCTTGCGAAATCCGGTAGAATCGGCCGAGGACGATTTAGAAAAAGGTTGGGAAGAACTGCTTGCTCACCACATCAACGAAAACGATACGGTTGTCGGTATTGCTGCTTCCGGGACAACACCTTATGTGATCGGTGCACTTCGACATGCCCGTGAACATCATATCCTGACAGGCGCGATCTGCTGCAACCCTGACTCGCCGGTTGCTGCAGAGGCCGACATCAAAATAGAACCGATCGTCGGGCCGGAGTATGTAACCGGTAGCACTCGTATGAAAGCGGGAACTGCACAAAAACTTGTGCTAAATATGATTAGCACGACCACTATGATTAAACTCGGACGTGTGAAGGGTAACAAAATGGTAAACATGCAACTAACAAACAAAAAGTTGGTCGATCGAGGCGCAAACATGATCGTGGACGAATTGGGATTGCCATATGAGCAGGCTAAAAACCTGCTGCTACTGCACGGATCGGTAAAGCAAGCCATCGATGCCTTCCTCAGCGAACAAGCAAAATTATAATCATTATGGCTATTATCATTCATACGAATCAACCCAACTTGCTTCTTGACAAGATTTACGACGCCATCGATGCGAAAAAAGCAGACAAATGGGAACGTACAACAGACGGACGGCTCACATACGGCGCCCTCCTTTGGAAAAACGAAGCTTTTTTCAAACCTCAAATTTGGGTCGATGAACAGGAACTGCGGTTCGGTTTGTTGAAGAGAAAGGATCGAAAACATATTTCATCCAAATTATACACGGTTTTTCACACCAAACTGGTGGAAATGCTACTTTCGCATTTCGATACGTCATTCAGCGAAATCACCATAACTGCAGTAAGAGCGGAGCCCGACGATTTTTAGGGAAAATACACTGGGTTGATTTGTCTAATATCATTTTGCGAGGTTATAAAAAATAAACGCTTCAAGAATCTCTTCGATCTTGAAGCGTTTGTTTGGAGCGGAAGACGGGACTCGAACCCGCGACCCTAACCTTGGCAAGGTTATGCTCTACCAACTGAGCTACTTCCGCATTCGTTTATTCATTGCGATTTCGGATTGCAAAGATAGTGGTTCGTTTGTTTCTGACAAAGAAATTGAATCAAAATTTCAGCAAACGGACTATTTTTTCGAGATATTGAGCATCGATTTCATCGAAAAAAGCTTCTTGATCACTGTCAACATCGAGTACAGCGATCACTTTCTCATTGTCGATAACAGGCACAACAATTTCGGATTTCGATAATGAACTGCATGCAATATGTCCGGGAAAAGCATTTACGTCAGGGACGACAAGTGTCTTACCGTTTTTCCATGCAGTTCCACAAACTCCTTTTCCAAATCCGATTCTGGTACAGGCAATCGGCCCTTGAAACGGGCCTAAAACGAGTTGATCGACTTTTACGATGTAAAAACCGATCCACAAAAAATTAAATGTGTCTTTCAATGCAGCACACAAGTTAGCCATATTGGCGATTGTGTCGGATTCCGAACCGATCAGAGAAACGAGTTGCGGAAATAATTCTTCGTATTTGCTTCTTTTGTCTGTGGCTGAAACAGATATTGCTTCACTCATTTTTTGTTGGAAATTGATCGTATTAAAAATCGCATTATCGCGTCATTTAGCCGTGATAATGCGATGTAAAAAATTATTTTAGCAAGATTATTTACTGCCCTGCCTGCTGTTGAGCATCTTGTATCATTTTTTCATTCGGAAGAATGTAAACTTCTACGCGACGATTCTGAGTTCTTCCTTCAACAGTGCTGTTGTCTGCCACCGGCTGTGTGGATCCGAATCCTTGGGCAATCATTCTCGAACCGCTAACACCTTTGGAAACCAAATAATTATACACAGATTCGGCACGACGCTGAGATAAAGGATTGTTGATCTGATCGTTTCCGGTGCTGTCCGTATGACCGTAAATTTTAACGTCGGTATCGGGATTATTCAACAACGATTCGGCAAACTTATCAAGCGATGCACGACTTTCAGTATTTAATGTACTCGAGTTTGTTGCAAACAAAATCCCTGATTCGAAAGTAACTTTAATAGCTTGTCCATCATTTACTTTCTCAACTTGGGCCCCTTCGATTTTCTCGAGCTCTGCTGCCTGCTTGTCCATCTTGTTACCGATTATGGCTCCTGCGGTTCCACCCAAAACTGTGCCAATTCCTGCTCCTATGGCAGCTCCTCTGCCTCCTCCGGCAATTGCACCGATACCTGCACCCAAAGCAGCTCCGGCACCGGCACCGATTCCACCTCCCTTAACAGTATTGCTGGCTCCACAACCCGATAATACGATTGCGCCACCTAAAACTGCGATGGCAAAAACCTTCGAAATAACTTTCATTGTCGTTTTTGTAATTAAATAAATATTGTTGTTAATAAAAAAAATTGTCTAATCAAACAAATTCAGAGAATCGCAATATGCCAACTCACCGGCAACAATTGCTTCTATCTCTTCTTCTTTGAAATCTCGGATTTTATCCTTCATCGCATTTTTAATGACGTATTCAAGCAGTTCGTCCTCATCAATCTCCACTTCGGTATCGTCATCTCCATCCAGAAATCCTTTTTCGTCGTAAAAATCGTACATGAGATCTACAACGTAGTTGATTTCGTCGTCGGAGAAACTGTTTTGCATCTCTTCGGAGAGGTGTTTTCTGATAAATCTAATGGAATCGTCCTCATCGTATTCCAATATTTTATTATCCTTGCTCATACTTCGTTAAATTGAGTTAGTTGTTTGATGAAAATTCATTGAAATGGTTTAATGGCCGACATAGAAAATATTAAAAAATTAAACATTTAATTAAACTATCTCACACCTTTTCCTATCTTAAAACAATAGTAGCGAAAATATGTTCATAAAGGGAAAGTAATATTTAAGCCATACAATATCCCATTGATGAACGATTTGCATCGGAGAAATTTTATTAAAAACCGTTCGATTTTCGATCATCATACAAAAAGATAATTGTACTTTTGTAGAAACGTAAACAATTTTTTCAACTTGATTTTTACCTCCGAATATGAAAAATTTAAACTCTAATGAATTAATCGATTTTGCACGAGAAATCACCACTGCTTCTTTATCTGATTTTAAGGCTACAACAGATGATCCGATCGTGAAAAAATATCTCGAAACCATCTCATCAATTACAGATGAGTTGGAGCAAGCTCTTGCCAATATTCACAGCAATGAGATAACCCTTAAAACACTTGAAGCCGACCGAGTAAGAGATCGTGCTTTATCGGTTTTCAGACGATTGATGCAAACATACGAAATGAGCGAGGAGAACTCGCCGGAAGCAATTGCTTATGAAGCATTGAACGAACTTTGGATGGATAAATATGATCCACTTCCCTTCATGAGTTTGAATGTGGAAACTCAAGGAATCGATGAGCTTGTTTTTGATTTAAGCTCTTCAAAATATTCTGATTACGTCAAAACACTTAAGTTGGAAGATGTTCTCTTGTCTATAAAGAATGCAAACGAATCATTTAAACAAATGGTGGGCGAACATCATCAAACCGATAAATTGAAACCCAACTATGATGCAAGGGAACTGAAAAAAGAACTTTTCGAAACGATTGAGCAGTATGGAGCATACGTGAACAATCTTTCGGAACTTCCCGATCACAAAGATATGCAAAGGTTGTCCAAAATCTTGGCAGATACGCAACAACGTATCGAGAAACAAACACAAATACCTCTTACCAATTCATCCGAAACGAATAAAACACAAAACAACAAAGATATTGCATAATTTTGTCGACACAATTTCAATATTTCAGGAATATGAAAAAAATAGAAAAAACCGGAAAATCGAAAAAACTTACCGTATATTCTTTGGTTACCCTTGTGGCAATTGTATTGCTGCAATCATGCGGCAGTGTGCCGGTAACAGGACGCAAGCAACTGCTTCTTGTTTCGGACGATGAAGTAATTTCATTGAGTTTGAAACAGTATCAGGAGTATATGAATACGGCAAAAGTAATAAAGGGAACGAAAGATGCCGAAATGGTTGCTCGGGTAGGACAACGTCTTGCCTCTGCCGTCGAATCCTATCTTTCAAACAACGGTTATGCAACGGAGATTCAAAAGTATAAATGGGAATTTTCGCTCGTTCAGGACCAAAGCGTCAATGCATTCGCAATGCCGGGCGGAAAAGTTGTCATTAATAGCGGATTGATTCCTGTGGCCGGAGATGAAGCTTCGTTGGCAGTAGTTGTCGGTCACGAAATTGCGCACGTTGTAGCCAAACACGCCAACGAACGACTGAGTCAGCAAATAGCCCTCCAATACGGCGGAGCTATCGCCGGAAATATTTTGGGTGGTGCGGCCGCATCCGAATTGGGACAGACAGTTTTCGGACTTGGAGCTCAGGTAGGTGTTATGCTTCCTTATGCCCGAAAACAGGAATATGAAGCCGACAGACTTGGCGTCATTTTTATGGCAATGGCCGGTTACGATCCGCGGGTTTCTGTGCCCTTCTGGCAAAGAATGGCCGAGAGTGCAGGAGGAGGAAATAATTTTGAATTTTTAAGCACCCACCCCACCGATGCTAATCGTATAAAACAATTGCAAAGCGTTGTACCTGAAGCATTGAAGTTTTATACGGGAAGCACAACAAATCAACCGGCCGCTTCGAGCACAAACAAAACATCAACCAATACTTCAAAAGATTGGACTTTCTGACGAAATCTCCATATTACCAAAAAGCCCTCCGAAATGGCTAAATATTCCGGAGGGCTTTCGTTTTCTATTTTTCATCTACATCCTAACACAGGCACGAAACCAGATTGCGATCACCATAAGCATTATCCACTCTCGCCACATTCACCCAAAACTTGTTTTGAGCAACAAACGGTAACGGATATATAGCTTTACTGCGAGGATAAGCATGTTTCCATTCATCGGCAACAGCTTCGTATTCGGGATGCGGAGCATTCACCAATACATTGTCTTCGAAGGTATATTCTCCACGCGAAACTTCGATGATTTCGTCATGAATCCGGAGCATTGCATCTACAAAACGATTTAGCTCGGCAAGACTTTCGCTCTCGGTAGGTTCAATCATTAAGGTGCCGTGTACGGGAAACGACAGCGTGGGTGCATGATAACCATAATCTATCAATCGCTTGGCGATATCGGTCTCGGTTATTCCCGAAATTTCTTTCAGGCCACGACATTCGAGAATCAACTCATGCCCCACTCTTCCTTGTGCCCCCCGATATACAATTCCGTAGGCATCTTTCAGCTTTTCTGCCAAATAATTGGCATTGAGAATGGCCATCTTCGTCGCTTCCGTCAAACCATCGGCTCCCATCATCTTGATATAGGCATAGGTTATTTCGAGCACCCCGGCACTTCCGAAAGGAGCCGCAGACAACGCATTGGTAGCTTTATCGAACATCACGGGATGTCCGGGAAGAAACGGCACGAGACGTTCGCTCACGCAAATAGGGCCTACTCCCGGTCCACCTCCACCATGAGGAATGGCGAACGTTTTGTGCAGATTGAGATGACAAACATCGGCGCCAATAGTTCCGGGATTCGTAATGCCGACTTGTGCATTCATGTTCGCTCCATCCATATAAACCAAGCCGCCTGCCTCGTGAATGAGACGACACATCTCCTTGATTTTTACTTCGAAAATTCCGTGAGTGGAAGGATAGGTAATCATGAAAGCAGCCAAATTATCGCGATATTCCTCTATTTTGTTTCGAAAATCTTCGAGATCCACATTTCCTTTTTCATCCGTAGCCACAGTAACCGGCGTGTAACCCGCCTGCACTGCGCTTGCCGGATTAGTGCCATGCGCCGAAGTGGGAATGAGCACAATGTTGCGATGCCCTTGTCCGATACTTTCCAGATAACTTGCAATCGTAATCAAACCGGCATATTCTCCCGCAGCACCCGAATTAGGTTGCAGACTGACTCCTGCAAAGCCGGTAATTTCGGCGAGCATCGATTTCAGTTCATCGATCATTTCAAGATAACCTTCTGCCTGATCGGTAGGAGCATAGGGATGAATCTTTTGAAATCCGGCATATCCGAGCGGAAGCAGTTCCGATGCTGCATTGAGCTTCATCGTGCACGAACCGAGAGAAATCATTGAATGAGCCAGCGAAATATCTTTGCGTTCTAATCGTTTGATATACCGCATCAATTCGGTTTCGGTATGATAACTGTTGAAAACCGGATGCGTGAGAAATGGCGAAGTACGCAAAAAATTGTTTCGCAGCGAAATTTTTTCAGGCAGATCGTCAAACATGAAAACCTTTGAACTGCCCGCTGCCATTGCAAACACGGCAAGTAATTCGTGGGCACGATAATCGTTGGTCGTTTCGTCGATGCTTATCCCGATTTCGCCGGTTTCGAAATAACGAAGATTAATGGATCGAAGTTCGGCATTGTTTTTAATATCCTGAATCGAAATATCCGGAGGTAAGGCTATTTTTAATGTATCGAAAAATTGTTCGTTCAATTGTTTATAGCCAAGCTCCCTTAATTCGTTGGAGAGATGCGAAGCAATGGAATGTACCCGCCGGGCAATGGTTTTGAGGCCTTCGGGGCCATGATATACGGCATAAAACGACGACATGGTAGCCAACAATGCTTGAGCTGTACAAATATTCGAAGTAGCTTTTTCGCGTTTGATATGCTGTTCGCGGGTTTGTAAAGCCATACGCAGCGCCGGTTTGCCATAAGCATCTTTCGAAATGCCGATGATTCTGCCCGGCATGTTTCGTTTGTATTCTTCCCGAGTTGCAAAAAAAGCAGCAGACGGTCCGCCATAAAACATCGGAATTCCAAATCGCTGGCTACTGCCGAATGCAATATCGGCACCCCATTCTCCGGGAGGTGTCAGTAACACGAGAGCCAGTAAATCGGTAGCTACGGCTACTTTGCAGTCGGCAGCATGTGCTTTTTCGACAAATGAACGATAATCTTCTACCTTGCCGTCACTGTCGGGATATTGAACAATGGCACCAAAATAATTGACGTCCAGATTTACGTTTTTATAATCTCCAACCACGATATCGATGCCCACACGCTCCATGCGCGTTTTTAAAACCGCCAGCGTTTGCGGAAAAATATGTTCGTCCACAAACAAAGATTGGGCTCCTGCCTTTTGCTTTTCTTTCGAGCAAAGCGAATGCATCATTGTGGCAGCTTCAGCTGCTGCAGTAGCTTCGTCGAGCAACGACGAGTTGGCAAGAGGCAAGCCGGTCAAATCGCTTACAACTGTCTGAAAATTGAGCAATGCTTCCAGTCTGCCCTGCGAAATTTCGGCTTGATAGGGCGTATAGGAGGTGTACCAGACAGGATTTTCGAACACATTGCGATAAATAACGGCCGGTGTTATAGTATCGTACCATCCCATGCCGATATAGGAAGCAAAAATTTTGTTTCTGGATGCCAAATGAGCTATCTCTTCCGCATATTCCTGTTCGGACAAAGCAGCAGGCAACACTAATGGATTTTCGAGCCGGATGTCCTCGGGAATGGTTTGATCGATTAACTCGTCGAGCGATGACACGCCAATCGTATCAAGCATGACTTTCATATCATCGTCTCCAACTCCGAGATGACGCGTTTTGAAATGTTCAATTTTCATATTGTTTCAAAATTTGTTTTGTAAGATGCAATAAGGAATTTCCTTACTGCAAATCCAAGATTAAGACAAGTGTGATGTGGTTTATTCTTGTGAAAAAAATCAAAAACTATGATTTCATCCCTACAAATGGATTGTATTTTTTCTCATTTGCTATCGTTGTAAATGGTCCGTGACCCGGATAAACAATCGTTTCGTTGGGAAAAGAAAACATAATATTTCGTATTCCGTCCACCAGTGTTTCGTAATTGCCCCCTTCTAAATCGGTACGCCCGATACTTCCATTAAAAAGCACATCGCCGCCGTAAACCGAACCGGATGGCTCATGATAGAAAACCAAACTGCCGGGCGAATGGCCGGGTACGTGGAAAACTCTGAGAATCTGATTCCCGAATTTGATTGAATCGCCGTGGTACAAGAATGTACCGATTGTCGGAATATTTATGCTCGCATCATCGAAACCAAATGCCCGTAATTGTTCCGGAAGACTTTCGAGAAGAAATAGATCGTCGGGATGAGCTTCGGCTGAAATGCCAAATTGCAATGCAATAAGATTGTTGCCAAAAATATGATCGAAATGCAGATGCGTATTTAAAAGGTGTTTTACAACCAAATCATTATCGATGATATAATTGAGCAATAAAGCTTTTTCGTCGGGATAATAACAAGCAGGATCTATTACTACACACTCGCCGGTTTCATCGGAAAGCACATACGTGTTTACCGCCAATGGATTAAATTCGAATAATTTACTTTTCATCTACCTATATCGTGTATCGGAAAGCAACATACTTGCATTCCGCCTACAAATATACATGTTTCTTCGATAATCTTTATCGTGAAACGTATAAATGGTGCTTTCAAATTGGCAGATACACAATTTTTTTTGTTTTGAAATAAGGCTGAGGGAAATAAACAGAAAGATCGGTTATCTCTACCTGCTTTCGATATCGATGAATTTCGGAAGTCAAATCACCACCTTTCAGACAAATAATGCCGTTGGGAAGTGCATTATGCTGCTCATTCGAGATATTTTTGCGCGTTATTTTTACTAAATCGTCAAGCGGCATTACCGCACGACTAACAACGAAATCGAACTTTCTTTTTTCGTCCTCGACGCGAGCGTGATTAAAAGAAACGTTTTGTAACCCGACGGTTCTTGATATTTCTTGGGCAACGCGAATTTTTTTACCGATGCTGTCGAGCAACAGAAATTGAACATCCGGAAAGAAAATTGCCATCGGAATACCCGGAAAGCCGCCTCCCGTACCTACATCCATGATGTTTGTTTTGGGCGCAAAACGAATATATTTGGCAATGGATAGCGAATGAAGCACATGATGCAACGGCAATTCATCGATATCTTTGCGGGAAATAACATTAATTTTCGAATTCCATTCTGCGTATAAATCGGGCAACAGCTCGAACTGTTCGAGTTGTTTATCGGATAGGTCGGGGAAAAAAGACAATAACAATTCTCTCATTTCAAATCTCTGCTAATTTCCAAACAGTTGTATTTTCACGCAAGATGTGGCGAATCTCTTCATAAGGAATAAAAATAACCGGGGCACTGATAAGATAGGCCGAGTATTCCCCTTTGTTGAAAATAAATGTGATCCCTTTTGCATCAATCAAAAAGTTTCGGTTTGGAACTATTTCGTTAACTCCGAAGTAACCAAGCTGTTCCAATTCACTTATATCATTCACGCCGTTCTGTTTGAGAAGCTTGTTGATAATGATTCGACGTAATTGCGGTTCGTATCCCTCTATGAAAATATCCTTTTCTGAAAGAATATTTCCTGTTTTAAGATCGATGACAAAATTCCTGAAAGTTTCATACGATTCACTTCCTCCTTTATTACTCACACGCCTAACCTGCAGCGAAATAAGATCATTTTGATTGTAGGTGACAGTATCGGTGAGTGTTTCATAATAGGAATAGAATTCGCTTCGCGGTTCATCTGCTTCTTCCTCCGAAGTGAAATATGAACTATCGGTTAAGGCCGAAAGCGGGTCTTTATCGAACCTGTTTTCTCGAAAATTTCTGGCATCTTGCCTGTAACGTTGGAAATAAGTGTCAATATATGATTTTGCGGCTTGCTTCAATGAAATCCCGGTATTGGATTGTCCGAAAATACAACTTGTCCAAAGATTGGTCAACGTGTCGATATTCATTTTTTTTGAAGCTACGGGATAAACCAGTCGGATTTCCAGATTGCATGAAGATTTGGAGGGGTCGTTGTCGAGAAACATTTGTTGCGATAAATATAAAGTATCGAACACAACATCATTATCTTGCGGGATATTTGATTTTTTGGTATTACAAGCGGAGAAAATAAATACCAGAATCAAAAATAAAGGTATAAATGTGATGTTTTTAAACATATATTATATTTCTTTCCTGTTAATTTTAAACGAACATCGTATTCATTTATTCGAAAATCATGACGAAAAAAGTTAATCCCATCCCATTTACAAAAGCGACGAATACAAAGTTGCAAATTATTTTTGTAAAGCAACGTCCATAATTTAAAAATTTTACTTATCTATCCGATATTTTCCTTTTGTTCCACATAGCAGCAACCTGACACAACTCGTCATACCACTCCTTTCCGAATCGTCTCACCAGGGGCTCTTCCAAAAATTGGAACAACTTTACTCCGTTTCGGTTCGCGGCTCTTATTGCAGGACTGCAAATTGACCAACGATCGTAGTTCAGTGCAGGCAATCCGTTGACAGTGCTCTCTCGAATGGGATAAAGATGACACGAAACAGGCTTTTGTACAGAAATCCGGCCTTCGCGAAAAGCTTTATCGATAACACATTTGCATATTCCTGTTTCTTCAAAACAAGTGAAAACACATTCCTTTCCTTTAATAATGGAAGTAACCAACTCCCCATCGGTATCCACGTAGGCAATGCCCTGTTTTTGGATAAGCTCCTGAGCCGCAGGCGACAATTCGCCCCAAATTAATGGCAATATGCCTTTAATTTCTTCATACTCACTCTCTGTGAGGGGAGCACCCGAATCACCTTCTACACAACAAGCCCCCATACATTTGGGCAAGTCGCAACAGAAATTCGCCTCTAAAATGTCATCCGACAGAATCACGTCTTGTATTTGAATCATCTTATTTTAATCTGAATGGTTGTGAGGTGGAAATTTGTTTGAGTTTTTTAAGGAGTATCACACAAAGAATGGCACTTGCGACGGAAAGCATAATCAACCACAATGTAACCGGAGGATTATTCACTTGATCAAGTGCTTTTTTCCCTACAAAAAAATTAACGACGATTACGGACGCATTATTAAAAAAATGAGCCGTAACAGGCACCCACAAATTTCTACTAAACAAAAATAAATATCCCAACAATGCACCTAAGATCAATCTTGGGAAAAATCCGAAGAATTGCAGATGTATTGCACTAAAAATGAAAGCCGTAATCCAAACTGACCCGTGTCCGCTTTTTGTCCACGATTCTACTTCGCGTTGCAATACTCCGCGAAAAAAAAACTCTTCGGAAACGGCTGTGAATGCTCCGATCAATAAAATATTCGAAATAAAGCCCAACAAATCCTTTCCTTGAAGTAATTTTTGAGTGACAGCTTCGGCTGCCTGTTCCGAATTGCGCATCCATGCCTCGATATCGGCCAACTGTTTTGGTAAGATCATCCGCTCGTTGAGTTGTGTTGTAAGCGAAATCATTGGCATGGCCACGACAAAAAGCAATATGGCGGAGGTAATAAATTTATAAAAATTCGAACTTTTCTGAAGATTTAAATACTTCGAAGGCGAGTCTGTCCAAATTGCTATGCAAATTGCAGGTAAAAAAAACATGAAAAGACCCTGCAAAAAGGTATTTAACCTGATAAACCATACGCTATCGCGATCGTTCCAACCGAAAATACCCGAAAGGATTGTAATAAATGCTCCCGTCAAAAAAAGCCCAAAGAAAGAGCATAAAAAAAGATGAAAAATTCTCGAAACCGGCGTGGAATTCTTTAATAATCGCATCATGGATTCATCATTTTAAACGACAAAAATAAACAAATTCGGCCAATGTTGATGAACGAGACTTGCACTATTTGGCATGAAGAGAATTACTCCGGTCAATCATTTGAAAATAATTTTGCAATTTGGAAGAATAACCGTAATTTTGCACCTCAAAAAAAATTGAGTTAAAGCCAATCGAAAAAACTTGATTTTCAGTCTGAACAGAATTTAAGAACAAAGGTTAGAAACCAACAAAGACGCTGTAATGAATATAACGCTTAACAAAACGGACAACGTAAATGGTGTAATAGCCATAGAAATCGAAAAACAGGATTACGCCGAAAAAGTAGAAAACGAACTGAAACGCTTTCGTCAAAAAGCATCTATACCGGGATTCAGACCAGGGAAAGTACCTGCCGAAATTATCCGGAAAATGTACGGCAAATCGATACTCGCCGATGAACTCAACAAGTTGGTGAGCGATGAACTGTTTAAATACATTCGCGAAAATAATCTTGAGATTCTTGGCGAACCACTTCCTAACGAAACGGACCAAAAAACAATCGATTTTGACAAGGACGAAACATTCGAATTCAAATTCGATATTGGCTTTGCTCCCGAATTTGACCTGCCATTGAGCACCGAAGACGAACTCACATATTACACCGTGAAACTCGAAGACGATTTGCTGAAACAGCAACTCGAAGCCTATAAGACAAATTACGGCACTTATCAATCGGTTGACGAACCGGCACTGGAAACCGACTTGCTGAAAGGCACTCTTACTGAGTTTGAGGACGGTGCGCCTAAAGAGAACGGGCTGATTATCGAAAATGCCATTTTGATGCCTTCGTATGTGAAAGACGAAGAAATCAAAAAAAGCCTTACCGGCGTGAAAGTTGGCGACAAAATTGTTTTTAATCCAAAAAAAGCATACGACAACAACGAAGCCGAAGTGGCCTCACTTTTGCAAACTACAAAGGATAACATCAAAGATGTAAATTCGGACTTCGAATTCGAGGTAAAAGAAATTACACGTTACCAAGAAGCCGAAATGAATCAGGAGCTTTTCGATAAAGTGCTGGGGCCGGGTGTAGTGAACAGTGAAGAGGAATTTGCCGAAAAAGTGGCCGAATCGCTCAATAATCAGTTTAAGCCCGACAGCGATAATCTGTTTATGCGCGAAGTGCGCAAATTATTTTTAGAAAAGCTGAAAGATGTCCAATTACCGGATGCATTCCTTAAACGCTGGCTTTTGGCTTCGGATGAAAAGAAGACACAGGAATCTGTTGAGGAAGAATATCCACAGATGATGGAAGATTTAAAATTTCTGTTGGCTAAAAACAAAATTGTGAAACAACTGAATATCGAAATCAAATCGGAAGATGTTCAGGCAAAAGCCGAAGAAGTGGCTAAAGCCCAATTTGCACAATACGGTATGAGCAATCTTCCTGCCGAAACGTTGAAAAGCTACGTCAACAGCATGCTTTCGAACGAAAATACGGTGAGAAATATCATTCAAAATATTGAAGACGAAAAGGTGATCGATTGGGTGAAACAAACCGTTAAAGTAATCGATAAGGAAATTTCGACGAAAGAATTGAACAAACTCTTTACTGAAGAAGAGCATAATCATTCGGAGGAAGAACACCACCACGATCATTCTTCGGAAACTGAAACAGAAACCGAAAAAGAAGCATAACGATTTTTTTGATCATAACATTTCATTCGACGAAAGTTTTTACCCGTTTTTTACAGACAAAGCAACAGATATTTCAACTAAACATGTTAACTTTGTTCTGAAAGAATAAACAAGGTAGGAACTTTCGTCATTTTTATATCTTTGGCATCTTATTTGCTAAGATTAAACATTATACAAAGAAAGGAAAATATGAAAAACGATAACGATTTCAGAAAATATGCCGTCAAACATTTAGGCATGAACGGCTCACGGCTTGACAGCTACATGAAAATAACCAGCGATTATGGTTATATCTCACCTACCATCATTGAAGAGCGTCAACTGAATGTGGCTCAAATGGATGTTTTTTCGAGATTAATGATGGATCGCATCATCTTTTTGGGCACTCAGGTAGATGACTATACGGCAAATGTGGTGCAAGCCCAATTGCTATATTTGGATTCTTCGGACCCGGGAAAAGATATCTCGATATACATCAACTCGCCGGGAGGATCGGTTTATGCCGGTTATGGCATTTATGACACCATGCAGTTTATTTCGAGTGACGTATCCACAATCTGCACAGGTATAGCCGCATCGATGGCAGCCGTGCTGCTGGTGGCAGGTACGCCTAAGAAACGATTTGCGCTGACGCATTCGCGTGTGATGATTCACCAGCCGCTTGGTGGCGTTCAGGGTCAGGCATCCGATATCGAAATCACTGCACGCGAAATAGCAAGAGTAAAGCAAGAATTGTATTCGATCATTTCCAAACACTCAGGCCAACCGGTTGAAAAGGTTAGTAAAGATTCCGATCGCGATTTCTGGATGAGTGCTGCCGAAGCCAAAGATTACGGAATGGTGGATGATGTATTGGTAAGTAAAAAATAATACTCAATCAGGACAGATGGCAAAAAAAGCTAATAGCAGTAATCACTGCAGTTTTTGTGGAAGAAGCGAAAACGAAGTAACCTTGCTTATTTCCGGAGTATCGGGGTTCATTTGCGACATGTGTGCCGAGCAGGCGCATGAGATCGTGAATGAAACCTTTAAAGGCTCTGAGAAATCGCGCCTTGACATTTCGCTAAGTACGCTACCCAAACCCAAACAGATTAAAGATTTTCTGGATCAGTATGTGATTGGGCAAGATGCCGCCAAACGTTTTTTGTCCGTGTCGGTTTACAATCATTACAAACGTATTCTGCAAAAGAATATGAAAGACGATGTGGAAATCGAAAAATCGAACATTATCATGGTTGGGGCCACCGGAACGGGGAAAACGCTTCTTGCACGCACCATTGCGAAAATGCTGCAAGTTCCTTTCACCATTGTGGATGCCACAGTACTGACTGAAGCAGGCTACGTGGGAGAAGATATTGAAAGTATTTTGACCAGGCTTTTGCAGGTAGCCGACTATGATGTTGCCGCTGCCGAACGAGGCATCGTGTTTATCGACGAAATCGACAAAATAGCCCGTAAGGGAGATAACCCGTCCATCACACGTGATGTAAGTGGCGAAGGCGTACAACAAGGCTTGCTGAAATTGTTGGAAGGTTCGGTGGTGAATGTGCCGCCACAAGGAGGCAGGAAACATCCCGAGCAGCGCATGATTTCGGTGAACACGAAAAACATCCTGTTTATCTGTGGCGGGGCTTTCGATGGCATTGAGAGAAAGATTGCCCAACGTCTCAATACGCATGTGGTGGGTTATTCGTCGAGCAAAGAAACGGCCCGTATCGATCGGGAAAATTTAATGCAATATATCACTCCTATGGATTTGAAAGCCTTCGGACTGATTCCCGAAATTATAGGTCGATTACCCATCCTTACTTATCTTGATCCGTTGGACAGAGACGCCTTATTGCGAATATTGGTAGAACCTCGCAACTCTATCATTAAGCAATACGAAAAATTATTCGAGATGGATGGAATTGCATTGACTTTCGATAAAAGCGCATTTGAATTTATCGTCGATAAGGCTATCGAATTCAAACTCGGTGCACGAGGATTGCGGTCTATTGTTGAAGCGATTATGATTGACGCTATGTTTGCGTTGCCGTCGGAATCCAATCGAAAAAAACTACATATTACACGAGAGTATGCCGAGGAGCACCTCGAAAAATCGGATTTTGGCAGATTGAAAGTTGCTTAACAGGCAATTTTGTCCCTCATCTGGTAGATTTAACTAACAGGTCTGTAAAATCTTTAACAGACCTGTTTTTTGATATTTCGTTCGTAAATTATTAACATATAGGGATTTGCAACTGTTTTAATTTTGCTTTGCGCGATTTGTTCACTCATTTCTGTAAAGCATCTCGAAAAAAATTCGGCCCACTATGTTTTCAAACTACATTTTTTTGTTGTATTGAAAAATACAACTATATTTGTTTCTTCCAATAAAGAAATTGCATTGGGAAAATGAATCCCTAAATTTGGGGAATTGGGTTTATGAAAAAACAGGACACGCTGTACGAAGGTCTAAAAAAATATTTCGGGTTCGATACCTTCAAGGGCAACCAGGAGGCCATCATTCGAAGTATCCTTGAAGGTAAGGATACTTTTGTTCTGATGCCGACAGGTGGCGGAAAATCTCTTTGCTATCAATTACCGGCGCTATTATCGAAGGGTACGGCTATTGTAATTTCTCCGCTTATAGCTTTGATGAAAAATCAAGTTGACGCTATCCGTAATTATCACGAAGACAATGGTATCGCTCACTTTCTAAATTCATCGCTTACGAAAGCAGAAATCGAGAAAGTAAAAAAAGACGTTATCGAAGAAAAAACCAAGCTGCTATACGTTGCCCCCGAATCGCTCACAAAGCAAGAAAATATCGATTTTCTTAAAAATATAAACATTTCGTTCTATGCCGTAGATGAGGCTCATTGTATATCGGAATGGGGGCACGATTTTCGTCCTGAATATCGTCGCATCCGACCCATCATCAACGTAATAGGTCCCCGTCCGGTGATTGCCCTTACGGCTACGGCTACGCCAAAAGTTCAACACGATATACAGAAAACGCTGAACATGATTGATGCAGCCGTTTTCAAATCGTCTTTCAACAGACCAAATCTATATTACGAAGTAAGGCCCAAAACCGAAAAAGTGGATGAAGAAATTATCCGATACATACTCGGTCAGAAAAACAAATCGGGAATTGTATATTGCCTTAGTAGGAAAAAAGTGGATGATTTCGCCGAAATTCTGCAAGCCAATAATATTGCGGCTCTACCCTATCATGCCGGCATGGATGCTGCCACCCGAAGCGCCAACCAGGACGCTTTCTTAATGGAAAAAACCAATGTTATAGTTGCTACAATCGCATTCGGCATGGGGATCGACAAACCTGATGTGCGATACGTCATTCATTACGATATACCCAAAAGCCTCGAGGAATATTATCAAGAAACCGGACGTGCGGGTCGAGATGGTGGCGAAGGCAAGTGCATTGCATTTTATTCTCGAAAAGATCTCGAAAAATTGGAACGTTTCATGCAGGGGAAACCTATTTCGGAACAGGAAATCGGGAAACAATTACTACTCGAAACAGCTGCCTATGCCGAAACATCCATTTGTCGGAGACAAATGCTTCTGCATTACTTCGGCGAAGAATACAACGAACCTAATTGCGAAAATTGTGATAATTGTTTAAATCCTAAAGTTAAAGTGGAAGCAAAAGATCTATTAATTACGGTTTTGGAAGCTATAACAGCACTCAAAGAAAAGCACAAAACCGACTATGTAATCAATTTTCTACTCGGAAAAGAAACCTCCGAAATCGAAACATTCGGTCATGATCAGTTAGAAGAATTTGGATCAGGTTCCGACGAAGAGGAAAGTACATGGGAATCCGTTATTCGTCATGCTTTGTTAGAAAATTATTTAAAAAAAGACATCGAAAATTACGGACTTCTCAAAATAACAAAAAAAGGGAAAGATTTTTTAAAAAATCCCGTTTCATTCAAAATAACCAAAGAGGAAGAAGATAATCCTGACGAGCTCGAAGTTGAAGGCGATGGCGCAATAACGACCGGCGGGGGTAGTTTTGGGGCAGTCGATCCCGTTCTGTTCGCCATGATGAAGGACTTACGGAAAAAAATGTCGAAGAAACTAAACGTTCCGCCCTATGTAATTTTTCAGCCGGCCACCCTCGAGGCTATGGCGACTACTTATCCGATTACCCTTGAGGAATTGCAAAATATGCCCGGCGTGGGACCCGGAAAAGCCAAACGCTACGGAAAAGAGTTTATCGAATTGATTAAAAAGCATGTCGAAGAAAACGAAATCGAGCGTCCCGAAGACCTTCGAGTAAAAACAGTTGCTAACAAATCGAAACTTAAAGTTTCTATCGTTCAAGCAATTGACAGGAAAGTGGCTCTGGATGATTTGGCAGAATCGAAAGGAATTGATTTCGACGAAATGCTTTCGGAAGTTGAAGCGATTGTATATTCCGGAACAAAGATCAATATCGATTACTTCCTCGAAGAAGTGCTCGATCAAGACACTTTACAAGATATTTACGACTATTTTCAAGAAGCCGAAACCGACGATCTTGAAAAAGCAATTGAAGAATTGCCGGACTATAGCGAAACAGAAATACGCTTAGTACGCATCAAATTTTTCTCCGATATGGCAAACTGACATTTCATACTAAACATATCCGGTTGCGTTGTGTTATTACAACGAATCATTATTTATGAAAAAATGGAATTATTACAGCATATAAACAGTCCCGACGATTTAAAAAAACTTAGCATTGATCAACTCTCGACAGTTTGTAACGAGCTTCGTGAATTTATTATAGATCAATTGTCTCATAATCCGGGGCATTTTGCTTCAAGTTTAGGAACTGTGGAATTGACTGTTGCACTGCATTACCTCTACAATACGCCCTATGACCGAATTGTGTGGGATGTAGGGCATCAGGCCTACAGCCATAAAATACTTACCGGCAGGAGAGACAGGTTTCACACCAACCGAAAGTTTGGAGGACTCTCCGGATTTACGAATCCGGCCGAAAGCGAATACGACACTTTTGCAGCAGGGCATGCTTCCACATCCATTTCGGCGGCGCTCGGGATGGCCGTTGCGGCTAACCTTCGAAATGAAGATGACCGACACGTTGTAGCTGTTATTGGCGATGGGGCGATGACCGGAGGATTGGCATACGAAGGACTGAATAATGTTTGTTCCCAGCCCAATAACCTGCTTATTATCTTGAACGACAATAATATGTCCATCGACAATAACGTAGGCGGTTTGCAAGATTATTTGGTAAGGCTCACCACATCGTCGAAATACAATAAACTTCGAAACAGCGTTTATCAAAAATTTAAACGAAATAACCTGATTGACGACGATAAAAAATACTTCGTACTGAGATTCAACAACAGCATTAAATCACTACTGACTAAACAGCAAAATCTTTTCGAAGGTTTCAATATTCGATATTTTGGACCTGTGGATGGACACAACCTCCCCGAATTGATCAGAGTGCTCCATAACATCAAAGACATGAAAGGCCCAAAACTGTTGCATGTGAAAACAGTAAAGGGAAAAGGATTTGCTCCCGCAGAAAAGGCTGCTACCGTTTGGCACGCTCCCGGCATTTTCAATAAGGAAACGGGCGAACGCATTGTTAAAATAAAGACGAACCAGCCTCAACTGTATCAGGACGTGTTTGGACACACGCTTGTCGAACTGGCTGAAAAAAATGAGCAAATTGTCGGAGTAACACCAGCCATGCCCACCGGGTGTTCCATGTCGTTTTTGATGAAGAAATTTCCGGAACGTTCATTCGACGTTGGAATTGCCGAAGCGCATGCCGTAACTTTCTCAGCCGGAATGGCAAAAGAAGGGTTGATCCCGTTTTGCAATATCTACTCGTCGTTTATGCAGCGAGCCTACGATCAAGTAATTCATGATGTGGCTCTACAAAAGTTGAAAGTGATATTTTGCCTTGACAGAGCCGGTTTGGTTGGAGAAGATGGTGCTACGCATCACGGAGTGTTCGATCTGGCTTATATGCGCTGCATTCCGAATCTTGTTATTTCAGCCCCACTCAACGAACATGATCTGCGAAATCTCATGTTTACAGCTGTCTATGGTAACGACGGGCCATTCGTAATTCGCTATCCTCGGGGACAGGGAGAAATAGCCAACTGGCAAAACGAAATGAAAATTCTTCCAATCGGTAAAGGCAGAAAATTGAGAGAAGGAAAAAACATTGCGCTGATCTCTATTGGTCAGATCGGGAACGATACAGCCAAAGCCATCGATGCGGCAAAAGCTTTCGGCATTGAAGCAGGACATTACGATTTGCTTTTCCTGAAACCGATCGACGAAGATCTGCTCACAGAAGTGGCCGAAAATTATCGCCACATCATTACTGTCGAAAATGGCGTTATTACAGGAGGAATGGGAGATGCGGTTCTTGAATTTTTGGCAGCACACCATTACACCAACATCGAGGTTACTCGTCTCGGAATCAAAGATCAATTTATTACGCACGGATCTATCCAAGAGCTCAAACATTTATGCAAAATCGATGAAGAAGGCATTTTGAATACGATCCGGGAAGTTGATAAGCGGTTTAAAAATTCCACCATCATTCGACTAAATCCATATCAAATAAACTCACCGAGAGGCAAACACGATACTTCCGCTCGATAACTCCATCTATTTTTTTAATTTATCTTCACAAATGAAAATTGTTATAGCCGGTGCAGGTGAAGTTGGAACGCACTTAGCACGTTTACTCGGGCAAGAAAATCACGATATTACGTTGATGGACGAAAACAGAGATCGACTCAATAAAATAAAGGATAATGTCGAACTGATGCCTGTTGTAGGCAAATGTACTTCATTGAACGACCTGAATGCTGCGGGCATTAAAGATGCCGATCTTTTTATTGGTGTTACACCCGAAGAATCACGAAATATCACGGCTTGCATGCTGGCCTCCAACCTTGGAGCAAAGAAAACTCTTGCCAGAATTGACAATTTCGAATATTTACTGCCAAAAAATATCGAATTCTTCGAACGTCTGGGTATCAATTCGATGATTTATCCCGAAATGATGGCAGCAAAAGAAATTGTGCAGGCACTTAAAACTCCTTGGACGCGCGTATGGTGGGAGCTATCGAATGGATCGGTTATTCTGACCGGAGCCAAAATAAGAGAAAATGCGCCAATAGCCAATAAATATCTATATGAACTAATTCAGGATAACAAAAAATTTCACATCGTTGCCATTAAACGCAACACCCAAACCATTATTCCTAAAGGAGCCGACCAAATAATCCCGGGCGATATATTGTATTTCACTACTTTGCGCAAGTATTTGGACGAAATGCCTCCCATGCTCGGGAAAAAATCATTCGAAACCAAAAATGTTTTCATCATGGGGGGAAGCCGCATTAGCATGCGCACAGTGCAATATCTCCCTCAAAATATGAAAATCAAAATCATAGAACAAAACAGGGAACGTGCAGAAATGCTGCTCGAAAAAGTACCCTCAAATGTTACCATATTGCTTGGTGATGGGCGCGATGCCGACTTACTTCAAAACGAAGGAATTACGGAGTCGGATGCTTTCATTGCCCTGACAGGCAACTCCGAGGCTAACATTCTGGCATGTTTGGTCGCTAAACAATATGGCGTGAAGAAAACCATTGCCGAAGTAGAAAATCTCGATTACATTAATATGGCCGAACGATTCGATATTGGTTCGGTGATTAATAAAAAAATGATTGCTGCCAGCAAGATATATGAACTGCTCCTCAAAGCGGATGTTTCGAATATCAAATGTTTGACTTTTGCAAATGCAAATGTGGGCGAAATCACGGCCAAGCCTAATTCGAAAGTTACCAAAAAACTGATCAAAAACCTCAATCTCCCGCCCGATATGACTTTTGGAGCGCTGATAAGAAACGGAGAGCCCATCCTTATTGACGGCGAGACTCAAATAGAACCCTACGACCAGGTAGTAGTATTTTTTCTGTCGAAATCACTAAAAAATATCGAAACCTTATTCAATTAAAATATTGTAATACAGTTTTTTTAGAAATGTTGCACTCGCACAAAAGAATATAAAAAAAATAGGAGGAACTTATCATTTTTCCTCCTATTCGTATCAGTGTGAATAACCTTCAACAAATTGTTTTTAATTTTTAAAGAATACCGCATCATCAATGGCATCGATAATAATCGGCTTCGATTTGTCCACCGTTCCGGCAAGTATATCTTTCGACAATTTGTTAAGCACCTTACGTTGAATAACACGTTTAACGGGACGAGCACCGAATTCGGGATCATATCCCGACTGAGCTATACTTTTAACCGCCTCTTCGGTGTAGGTTAATGTGATGCCGTTTTCTGCAAGCATTTTGCTTACTCCGTCAAGCTGTAAACGAACAATTTGTTCGATCTCTTCTTCTTTCAACGGAGCAAATACAATGATATCGTCAATTCTGTTCAAAAATTCGGGACGAATAGTTGTTTTCAACATACCCATCACCTGATTTTTGGTGTCTTCGATGATCTCTTCCCTATTTTTTGGCGTGATCTTTTCGAAATTTTCCCGAATCAGATTCGAACCGAGGTTCGAAGTCATGATGATAATGGTGTTCTTAAAGTTCACTACTCTTCCCTTATTGTCCGTTAGACGCCCGTCATCGAGTACTTGCAACAGGATATTGAACACGTCGGGATGTGCTTTTTCTATTTCGTCGAATAACACAACCGAATAGGGTTTACGCCGAATGGCTTCGGTCAATTGACCACCTTCGTCGTAGCCGACGTATCCGGGAGGTGCACCGATCAATCGTGTCGCACTGAATTTTTCCTGATATTCGCTCATATCGATGCGCGTCATCATGTTTTCGTCGTCGAACAGATAATCGGCCAACGCTTTGGCTAATTCGGTCTTTCCTACGCCGGTTGTACCAAGGAAGATAAACGAACCGATGGGTCGCTTTGGATCGCTCAATCCTGCACGATTGCGTCTGATGGCATCGGCTACGGCCGTAATAGCTTCATCCTGACCAACCACACGTTTGTGAAGTTCATCTTCCAAATGAAGCAGTTTTTCGCGTTCGCTCTGCATCATTTTGCTTACCGGGATTCCTGTCCATCGTGAAACCACATCTGCAATATCTTCGGCATCGACTTCTTCCTTAATCATGGCTCGTCCGCCCTGACGCTCGTGCAGCTCTTGTTGAAGCATTTCGATTTGTTTTTCCAAATCACGAATTTTTCCATATCGGAGTTCTGCAACTTTCCCGTAATCGCCTTCGCGTTCGGCTCTTTCGGCTTGGAACTTGGCATCCTCGATTTCTATTTTTGCCTGCTGTATTTTGTTGATTAATTCCTTTTCGGCTTGCCATTTAGCTTTATATTCCGCTTCTTCGGCTTTCAAATCTTCGATTTGCTTGGTGAGCTGCTGCTCTTTTTGTACATCGTTTTCGCGACGAATGGCTTCGCGCTCAATTTCGAGTTGTTTGATTTTTCGCATGATTTCATCCAGTTCCTCGGGAACGGAATCCACCTCCATACGCAGTTTGGCGGCAGCTTCATCCATCAGGTCGATGGCCTTGTCGGGCAAGAAGCGGTCGGTGATATAGCGATGCGACAATTGCACCGCGGCAATAATGGCTTCGTCTTTGATACGTACCTTGTGATGATTTTCGTATTTCTCTTTCAATCCTCGAAGAATAGAGATAGAATCGGCTTCACTTGGTTCGTCCACCATCACGCTTTGGAAACGACGTTCGAGCGCCTTATCCTTTTCGAAATATTTCTGATATTCGTCGAGTGTCGTCGCACCGATAGCTCGAAGTTCGCCCCGAGCCAATGCAGGTTTCAGGATGTTGGCAGCATCCATAGCGCCTTCGCTTTTGCCGGCACCCACCAACGTGTGAATCTCGTCGATGAAGAGAATAATTTCGCCATCGGATTTGATGACTTCATTTACAACCGATTTCAATCGTTCTTCAAACTCGCCTTTGTATTTGGCGCCGGCAATCAATGCTCCCATGTCGAGCGAGAATATTTGTTTGCTTTTCAGGTTTTCGGGCACATCGCCTCGAACGATACGATGAGCCAAACCTTCGGCGATAGCCGTTTTACCGGTTCCGGGTTCACCAATAAGAATAGGATTGTTTTTCGTACGACGACTCAAAATTTGTAGTACGCGGCGTATTTCTTCGTCACGACCGATCACAGGATCGAGTTTGCCGTTACGAGCTCTGTCCGTCAGATTAATAGCATATTTGCTCAATGCCTGATAGGTGTCTTCGGCGGACTGACTGGTTACTTTTTCTCCTTTTCGCAGTTCCTTAATAGCCTTTTCTAACTCGTTTTGCGATATTCCTTGCGCTTTCATCAAGTCAGAGGTGGCACTTTTTTCGCTTACAAGCGCCAATAACAGATGCTCGAGCGAAACGTACTGATCTCCCATCTTGGAGGCAAAATCGTTAGCTTTTTGGAACACGGAATTGGTCTCGCGACTCAACATCGGATCGCCGCCCGAAACTCGCGGATAACTTTCAATTTGTTTGTCTAATCCGGATTCAAGTAAGCGAATGTTAACCTCTAATTTTTGGAATAGATAATTCGTAACATTTTCGCCAACCAGCATCACACCTTTGAGCACATGACCGGGTTCGATCATTTGTTGTCCGTTTGCCTGAGCCAAATCGATGGCTTTTTGAACGGCTTCCTGTGCTTTGATTGTAAAATTATTGAAGTTCATATTTTAATCGATTTATTAGCAAATTTATAGATAAGTAAGAATCGAGATTTTCATGCTCCAAATAGACTAAAAGCCAATTCGAATTACTTGCTTCTTACATCCTATTGATCTCAAAATGTTTGCCAAACAAATAAATATGACTTTTTGACAGCTTTCTCTTACAAATTAAAAAGAAAGGAAAATCGTAAATCGTAAGAATAAATTACTTTAAATCAATATAAATTGATCAAAAAAAGGAGATATACATTCTAAAATTTATATATTTGCCGATTGAGGATATTTTTGAATGATGGCGAAAGTGGAAAACAATAAAACTCACATACAACAACTTACAAACGATCAACTGTTGGAACGATTCCAAACAGAAGACAAAAAAATATATTTCGATGAACTATACAAAAGATACATTCCGTTGCTTTATGGGTTATGCCTCAAATATTTAAAGAATATAGAAGAAGCAAAAAATGCAGTAATGGAAATTTACGGAGAAGTGAGCACAAATCATTCACTCTATATCATCAAAAATTTTCATGATTGGCTCTACACTTTTGCTAAAAATCATTGTCTGCACGAGATGCGTAAAAGCAACAGCCGTCGGTTTGTAGAATTAGTAGATGATAAGGTGAATTTTGAAAAGGAATTTACCCTTTTCGATGACAACCTATCGTCAGAGGAAGAAAAAGCGCTGGCTGTTTGTTTGAAAAAGTTAAATGAAAACCAACGAAAATGTCTTGAATATTTTTACAATGATCATAGGTCGTATGCTGAGATTGTTACGACGACAGGAAATACACTCTCAAAAGTGAAAAGCTATATATTTACAGGGAGACGCAATCTGGAAATATGTATTGCCAAAGAATTGAAAAAAGCTGAAAAAGAGGATTTTGAACAACAATAAATTACAGAAAAAGTTATAGCGTTGGAGTTGAAAGATTACATATCGAATCGTGAAGGTGAAGAGGCTAATCAATTGGAACGTCGATCGATGAATGACCCTTTTCTTCGCGAGGCTATTGACGGATTTGATTCCGTCGAAGGAAGTCATCTTTCAGTAATTCGTAAACTTGAAGAACAAATAGGTGGGAAAAAAGAAAAAAAATCGAGCAAACTCGGCCCATGGATTTGGATTGTTGTTTTGATCGCTGCTTTGCTTGCTGCTTCACCTTTTTTGTGGAAAACGATTCGCCAAACCATCGAAAATGCCGGTCAAAAGCATTCGAATCAGAATTTGTCGATTGACGAAAACATACCTGCTTCAAGAGATTCCGCTTTACATGCCGATCATTTTGTAAATGAAGAATCGACTTCGCAAAGTGATTCGTTGCCTTACAAGGAAGAAAAATCGTCTCCTTTATCGATTCCGGAGAAATCTGATCAAAAAAAAGCTATCTCTATCCCTCCAACTTTAACCTCTGAAGAGAGCGAGGAATCCAATATCGCCAAATCTCCTGAATTGCAAGAAAAAACGACTGATACAACTGTAAATCAAACGATTGAGTCGAATAATCCTTCGGAGTCTCAAGCAAACAAAACTCAAATAACCCATACATCTTCTACGTTTGGAGAAAATGAATTTATTTCCTATTTCAAGCGAAATTATGATAGAAGCTTGTGTGAGGGACAAACAATTTCGTTTGTGGTAAATTTTTATGTCAGTCCCACCGGTCATCCGGGCAACATCGCTATTACAGAAAACAATTGTCCGGAAATGGCTACTGAAATAAAAAGGTTGCTTCTTGGATCGCCAATATGGTCGAAAACCAATCGGAGAGTGACGTTACAAATCAATTTGTAATTTTCACATTCATAGCCACTTCCAACAAACAAAACGACCATCCTGAAGAAAGATGGTCGTTTTGTTTGTGTACAATTTTGAAATCGAAGACAATCTTTATTTTTCGGCTATTTCATCGGCGACAATATTAGGCATTTCCAGACCATACCCTTTTCGTTTGTCTTCTGCTTTAAGTAGAAAGGCAAATAAAAGAGCCAGTACCCCGAAACTGGTAAAGATAAGCATCGGAAGTGTATAATCATAAGTATTTACTGTCAGTCCGTCGCGCACGGTTTGTCCCGTGATGCAATATTTGTCGAGCACCCACCCGATTAAAGCAGGAACGCCCATCAATCCCCAATTTTGAACCCAGAAGATTAACGAGTAAGCCGTACCCAGTCGTTTTTCGGGTATAATCTTGGGTACAGAGGGCCACATGGCCGAAGGAACCAAAGAAAAAGCAATCCCGAGGAATACAACGAGCACCATAGCGAAGATCCAACTATCCAGTCCGCGTATAGAAAACAATGCATGGACTATGATCAACAGACTGGCACCGATGATCATAATGGTTGCCCCTTTCCCTTTTTTGTCATAAATGCCGCCGAAAAGAGGAGTGAGCAGAATATTTCCAAACGGCAACAACATGGGAATCAAACCGGCCACATCTTCTTCAACACCAAATTTATTTACCATCAGATCGGTCGCATATTTCAAAAAGGGAAATACGGCAGAGTAAAACAGCACGCACAAAATAGCAATATACCACCAGCCTCTGTTTTTTAAAATCTTGCCGATATCCGATATTTTGAATTCATCTTCCGGATTTACTGTCTCAACGGCTTCAAAAGCTTCGGAAGCATCGAGCTTTTTATCCATGACCACATACATAAAGAAAGCAATCAAACCGATGCAGAGCCCAATCAGTGCAACCAATAATGGACGAGAAACATCAATAACTCCCATAGCTTTGGCAATCGGTACGGAGAAACCCAGTGCCAATGCAGTACCTATCCTGGCCACTGCTACCTGTAATCCCATAGCCGTAGCCAATTCTTTCCCTTTGAACCATTTCACAATGATTTTTGAGACGGTAATGCCGGCAACCTCAACACCCACAGCAAAAGTGGCAAAACCAATACTTGCCCAGAATACCTGTGCGTCAAGTCCGAAAAGCATCTGTCCCCTCAGAGCAACGTTGGAAACAGCCCAATATTTTATTGCAGCGCCCAACACCATCACTGCCGCCGCTCCCACTCCCGTGATGCGCACTCCTAACTTGTCGAGGATGATTCCACCGAAGATTAGCATCAACAGAAATACATTAAACCACCCATAAGAGCTGGTGAAAGTGCCATACTCAGCACGCGACCAGCCAAGCTGTCCTTCGAGTAATCCGGCCAGTGGAGCCATGATGTCGGTTAAAAAATATCCGCACATCATCGTAAACGAGACAATAAAAAGTGCTGACCAACGTGCCGCCGCTGAATCCCGAAGTGTCTTTCTAATCTGTTCTACCATTTTTTATACTGTTTTTGATTTATTTTTAGAATGATTCGCGCAAAGGTACAAATAATGACGAATTATGAGTTAATTGACAAACATTAATTACAACGCATCCACTTGCAAGCGATTGAGGAATGATACTGTTTTGCGGATTTCTTTATACATGACGATATCTTCGTCCACAAACGGAACTTCCTTGCGATAGTCTTTTATTACTTTTTCGATAAGGGGCGATGAACGAAGCGGACGACGAAATTCCATTGCTTGAGCGGCATTCATCAATTCGATGGAGAGAATGATATCGAGATTGTCCATGATTTTGTTCAGTTTGATGGCCGAAGTGGCTCCCATACTCACATGATCTTCCTGCCCGTTAGACGAAACGATGGAATCGCTGCTGGCGGCATAGCAATACATCTTGTTCTGACTGACAACCGATGCCGCCACATATTGCGGGATCATGAATCCGGAATTTAATCCGGGATTGGCAACCAAAAATTCGGGCAATCCGCGTTGTCCCAAAATTAATTGTGCTGTCCTTCGTTCCGAAATATTGCCGAGTTCGGCAAGTGCAATAGCCAAATAGTCGTAAACAATGGCGAGAGGCTCGCCGTGAAAGTTCCCACCCGAAATGATGCAATCATCGTCAGGAAAAATGGTTGGATTGTCGGTAACGGAATTAATCTCTGTGAGCACTACCGATTTAACATAAGCGATTGCATCTTTGGCCGCACCATGCACTTGAGGAATGCATCGAAACGAATAGGGATCTTGCACATGTTTTTTTTCGCGCAAAATAAGTTCGCTCCCTTCCAAAAATTTGCGGATATTCTGACCGGTTTCTATTTGTCCGGTGTGCGGACGGATCAGATGCAATCGTTCATCAAAAGGTTCCAAATGGCCGTCGTAAGCATCGAGCGAAATAGCAGCAATAAGGTCGGCACGTTTCGATAGTCGTTGTGCTTTCATAATAGCGTACACGCCATGAGCCGACATAAACTGAGTGCCATTGAGCAATGCCAATCCTTCTTTGCTTTTCAATTTGATAGGTTCCCATCCAAATTCGTCGAGTACGCTGCCGATATCCCGTTTTTGGCCTTTGTAATATACGTCGCCAACGCCGATCAAGGGCAGGAAGAGGTTTGCCAATGGCGCCAAATCACCGGATGCTCCAAGCGAACCTTTGTCGTAAACGACAGGCAGGATGTCGTTGTTGAACAAATCGAGCATGCGCTGCACGGTCTCCACCTGCACGCCGCTATATCCGAGTGACAAGGCATGGGCTTTAAGCAAAAACATTAACTTGACGATGACCGGTTTCACTTCTTCTCCCACGCTGCAAGCGTGCGATTTCACCAAGTTTTCCTGCAATGTACTCAGATCGGCGTTCGAAATTGTTCGATCGCACAATGAGCCAAATCCGGTTGTAATGCCGTAAATAGGTTCGGTCTGATTTTCCATCTTCCGATCAAGGTAATCGCGACATTTTTGAATTCGCTCTTTTGCTTCGGGCGAAAGCTCTACTTTGATGTTTTCGTTCAAAATCCATTCCAATGCTTCGAACGACAAATCTTCCCTGCCGATATAATAAATATTTTTCATTATCTTCTGTATATGGAAATTGTTATCAGCCTTTCCGGTGATTTTCTCACTTCTTATTTCTTATTTCTTATTTCTCACTTCCCACTTCTCCTCTCACAAGTTCCGTCAACTCTTGTTCCTTACGAAGTGTTTCTTTTTCGATGCGATTGCATTTTTCGGAAAGCTCTTTCACAAAACGTTCATCTTTGATGGAAGCAAGATTTATTCGAACGTTGAGCAAAGCGCCCAACACGGCCGTTCGGCAAGTCATCATGGCTACACAACCATCAGTTATGGCATTTTTATTGCCTTTTCGAGTAGTTTCGCCGATCAGATCGAGCAATTCAAATGCGCGCTCTGCAACTTCCATCGGCACCATTGCCGCTACTTTTGTGGCCTCCTGAATTTTTTCACTGCGAAGCACCTTTTGCTCGTCGGTGTCTTTTGGCAACCTGAAAGCTTGAAAAACAAGGTTGTAGGCTTCAGCATCCCGATCGATATCGGTCAAAAATTCGGTTCGAAGAGCCGACGCTTTTGTGGCGTTGAGTTTCATTGTTTCTTCGACGGCTGAATAGTTTTTCTTTCCGATAGTAATGTTTGCAAGCATTTCGGTCAATGCCGCTGCTACAGCACCATGAAGCGCCGATATGCTTCCTCCGCCGGGAACAGGTTCATTATTGGCGGTTTTTTCGAGAAATTGTTTAAGGGTTAAGTCCTGTAAATTCATACTGTTATTTATAAGTGAAAAGTGAAAATGGATTTTTTATTTTTCACTATTTGTTTTTAGTTTTTCACTATTTGTTTCCCTTGTTTAATCACGGTATCCACAATATTCATACCCACATGATAAGGTAAAAATTTGTAGGAAGGAAATTGTAATAGAATCAGATCGCCTTGTTTCCCGACATCGATGCTCCCAATCCAATTGGCACGACCAATTGCAGCAGCACCGTTGATGGTGAAGGCCGTGACTGCTTCTTCAGGCGAAAGTTGCATGTAAATGCACGCGAGCGCAAAAAGAAGCGGAACGGAGGCCGAGAAAGAACTTCCCGGATTGAAATCGGTAGCCAATGCAACGATGCACCCTGCATCGATCATAGTGCGGGCACGTGCATAAGGCTCGCGAAGCGAAAACGCTGTCAGTGGAAGCAATGTAGCAACAACGCCGGCATCAACCAATGCACGAATTCCGTGATCCGATACTTGCAGAAGATGATCAGCCGAAAGGCAACGAAGTTCGGCTGCTAATTCGGCGCCACCTAACGAAGTCATTTCGTCGGCATGTATTTTCAACCGAAATCCCTGTTCTTTGGCAGCGTTCAGATATCGTCGCGATTGTTCGACCGTAAAAACATTCTTTTCGCAGAAAACATCCGCACATTCGGCCAATTTTTCTTTGGCAACATGCGGCAACATTTCGAGAATTTGGAAATCGATGAAATCGTCTTCTTTGCCTTTCCATTCGGGAGAAACGGCGTGTGCACCAAGATAAGTGGCGACAATATCCATCGGATGAGTCTGCTGCAAACGACGCATCACGCGAAGTTGTTTAAGTTCCGTTTCTCTGTCGAGCCCATAGCCGCTTTTCCCTTCCACCGTGGTGATTCCGAGTTTCATCATGGCATCGAGTCTTTGCATTCCCAAATCGAAAAGCTCTTCTTCCGAAGCGGCGCGAGTCGCTTTTGTCGTATTGATGATACCGCCACCTCGCTGCATGATTTCCATGTAGCTGTCGCCGCGCATGCGCCACGAAAATTCTTCTTCGCGATAGCCGCCAAATACGAAATGTGTGTGTGAATCCACAAAACCGGGCAGTACTGCTTTGCCTTCGGCATGAATGATTTGATATTCGCTTTCATTTACAGGGATCGGTTCACTCTGTCTCAAAACGTGCGTAATCCTTCCATCGGTAACAACGACGGTACCGTTTTCGATGATGTGCAAGTCAGACATTTCCTCGCCCCGCTTTCCGGCAAATCCGCTGCAAGTTACCACCTGCGATGCGTTTTTTATGATAAGGTTGTTCATTCGATCAATTTTTCGGATTTGATGTCGGAAAACTCCACTTTCTTCTTCCACTCTATCCATCCCAAAATGGCCAAGACGAGGAAAACCATGTATTGAATACCCGTAAAGTAAAGTCCTTGCGAAATGAATATCGGTATGGAAACCAGGTCGCCGATAATCCAAAACACCCAGTTTTCGGCTTTCTTGACAGCCATCAAAATGGTTGCTACCAGAAAAAAGGAAGTATTGAACGAATCGATGTAAGGAAGATAGGAGTGCAGATAATCGGGATCGGTTTTGTTTGCTTCGCGCAGAACAAAAAATGCGGCCACATATACAACTACGACCGATACCCACGACGAAACATTTTGTTTAGATGTGTTTCGTGTAATTTGGAGCGACCCATTGTTTTCGTCCTTGCGAGCCCACATATACCACCCGTAGATGTTCGAAATGAGATAAACTGCGTTGATGCCGGCATTGGCATACAATCGCGCCGTGAAACAAATATAGATGTAAATTAAGACATTGACTATCCCGAAAGGAAAAACGAGAATATTTTCCTTTCGCGCATACCAGACGCTGATAATGCCCAGCAGGGCGGCAAACATTTCAATCCAATTCATCTGCAATTATTAATTTTCAATGCCTTTCGGCATAATTCATTCTTCCATGATGCGGGTTTCGAGCACCTGATTCATGCTGAAGTTTTCGAGGCCGAGATAATATGCCGCCGTGTCCACGAGCGCTTCCATCGGCACCAATCCGACGACTTCCGCTCCAACGATCGGCACCCCATAACGATTTGCTTCGATGCGCACTAACTCATGTGCCCGATAAATGGCTGTTTTAGTGTAATCAGTCAAGTTCATCGAGACCTGAGTAATGCCCCGATCTTCGAGCGCAACTCCCATTGCCTTGCAATAATGTAATCCTCCACCGATGTGGCGAACTTTTTTGGCAATCGAATTTGCTATTTCCAAATTGGAAGTTCCCAAATTCACATTATAGGCAACCAGTGGCATACGTGCACCAATGGCAACCACACCGGCCGTTGGATGCCTTTCCGATGGGCCAAAATCGGGCTTCCATTCATCTTGTTTGATCTTCTCGGCCATGCCTTCGAACTCACCCTTGCGGATAGCTGCCAAGTTTTCGCGATGTGGCGCCGACGCCGATTTTTCATATAAAAAAACGGGCAAGTGATATAGCTCGGCAACTATGTGTGCGACTTCTTTCGAAAGAGCTACGGCTTCGTCCTGTGTAACGTTGCGTATGGGAATAAACGGAACAACGTCCACTGCACCCATTCGTGGATGTTGACCCTGATGTTTGGTCATATCAATCAGCTCGACGGCTTTACTCACCGCTTCAATTACTGCATCTTTCACTTCTTCGGGTTCGCCAACCACAGTAACTACCAGCCGATTGTGATCTTCATCGTTACTGTAATCGAGCAACTTCACGTTGTGTTTCCCTCGAAACGAATCGACAATCGCCTCGATTTTTTGTCTATCGCGTCCCTCACTGAAATTCGGAACGCATTCGATGATTTTGTTCATAACAGATTATAGAAATTTAAGAGGTCTTCGTTGAATTTTTAGTTGTAACTCCGATAAAAGTTATTCATTGCAATTCATCGATCAAAATACTTACATCAAGGATGGACAATCTTTTGTCAATCGCAAAAATAGATGTTTTTCCATTATAAATGAAAGATATCTTTGAAATTGCTTTCAACGCGATTGAGAGAGCACTTCGGCAAGCAATTTTTCGTCCACCAAATAAGGCTCAGTGATATGATATTCATCGGCATGCGACCGGTTGAATTCCGATACGACACTCATCGCATTCGGGTTTCGTGCCCACGACCGACGCGCCACGCCGACCATCACGTCCCAAAGCATCGCAGAGCGAAGGATTTCATCCGCACGTTCGCTGCCGTCGCATACCATGCCGAAGCCTCCGTTGATGGCTTTGCCAATGCCTACGCCGCCACCGTTGTGCAACGTTACGAGGCTCATGCCGCGAGCACAGTTTCCGGCGAAACATTGCACGGCCATATCGGCCATCACATTACTCCCGTCTTTGATGTTTGCCGTTTCGCGGAAAGGAGAATCGGCGCCGCTCACGTCGTGATGGTCGCGTCCAATCATCACGGGGCCTATTTCTCCGTCTCGAACCATTTCGTTGAATTTCAGTGCTATTTTCAAACGGCCCGGCCCGTCCTGATAAAGAATGCGCGCTTGAGTACCCACAACAAGCCGATTTTTCTCTGCATCGCGAATCCAAATCCAGTTATCCTTATCCTGACTGCGTCTGTTGGGATCGATGCAGTCCATAGCTGCACGATCAGTTTTGATCAGATCTTCATATTTCCCGCTCAGACAAACCCATCGAAAAGGTCCGTAACCATAATCGAAGAGTTGCGGACCCATAATGTCTTCCACATACGAAGGAAAGATGAATCCATCCTTGTCGTCGGTTCCGTTTTTCGAAATTTCTTTCACCCCACTATCGTAAATCGCTTTCATGAACGAATTACCGTAATCGAAAAAATATGTGCCACGCGCAACAAGTTTTTTTATGACTTCGTAATGACGACGCAACGAAGCATCTACCAATTCGCGGAAATGCTGTCGGTCTTCTTTCAACAGACGCGTACGTTCTTCGTAAGTGATGCCTGCCGGACAATAACCACCGGTATACACCTCGTGGCACGAAGTCTGATCGCTAAGCAACTCGATATGGATATGGTTGCTTTCGGCATATTCCAACAAATCGACAATGTTGCCGTGATAGGCAATCGAAAGAGGTTCTTTGCGCATCATGGCCGCCTGTGCGAGCTGAAAAGCTTCTTCTTTGCCATCGGTTATCCGGTGTACCCACCCTTGCGAATAGCGCGTTTGAATGCGCGATAAATCCACTTCGGCAATGATGGATGCGGCACCGGCTATATCGGCTGCTTTCGGTTGTGCTCCGCTCATTCCGCCCAATCCGGACGAGACGAACAGATGTCCACGCAAGTCGCCATCGGGTGGAATGCCCAATTTCATGCGACCGGCATTGAGCAGTGTGTTGAAAGTGCCATGCACAATGCCTTGCGGGCCAATGTACATCCAGCCGCCGGCAGTCATCTGACCATAATTTGCCACACCCATTTGAGCGGCTATTTCCCAATCGTTTTGATTGTCGAACTGCCCAACCATCATCGAGTTGGTGATAATTACACGTGGCGCGTCGGGTTTCGATTTGAACAAACCGAGCGGATGTCCGCTTTCAACGACGAGTGTTTGGTCTTGCGTCAGTTCTTCGAGATAAGCTTTGATGAGGAGGTATTGCATCCAGTTTTGACAAACTTGACCGGTTTCGCCGTAGGTAACCAGCTCGTAGGGATAAAGCGCAATATCGAAACAGAGGTTATTGTCGATCATCACCTGAAAAGCTTTTCCTTCGACGCATTTCCCCTTGTATTCGTCGATGGGTTTGGCTTTCAGATCCCCTTCGGGACGATAGCGATACCCATAGATGCGGCCACGCGTTTTTAACTCGTCGAGAAATTCGGGCGCCAATTGTCGGTGCAATTCGGTGGGAATGTAACGCAAAGCGTTTTTCAATGCAATTTCGGTTTGTGAGGGCGTCAGGCGAAAACCGCGATCCGGCGCGCGACGAATGCCTTCCTTAAATTCGGGATAAGGCGGCAACTGGGATGATAAGGTTATTTTCATTGTTCGAAGTACTATTTAGAGGCATTCGGTATATGTTTGTGGAAAAACACATTCAAATTCGAGTGTTTTTACGGAATTTCTTCACAAATAGCATTTTGTAAACCAATAATGCGATATAGAGTTAAAAATCCGATCGAAAACACATCGATGACAAATGTATGGAAATGTTTTTGAACAAAATGTTAAACGGAAAAAATTATTCTCATACGTCAATTTTTTGCTGAACAATAAGGTTTGACTATCTTTGTGCAATAACTGCCAAAAATAGAGAAGCATCATTTTAGGATGAATTACAAACTCGAAATTTGCGCCAACTCTGTAGAAAGTTGCATCGAAGCACAGCACGGAGGTGCTTTCCGTGTAGAACTGTGTGCGGCTATTCCCGAAGGTGGAACTACGCCATCGTCTGGTTCTATCCTGACGGCACGCGAAAAACTTCACGAAACCAAACTGCATGTAATTATCCGTCCGCGAAGTGGCGATTTTCTTTACGGCGAAATCGACCGGGAAATCATGCTGAAAGATATCGAATTGTGCAGAAAGTCTGGCGTGGATGGCATCGTAATTGGGTGCCTCACACCGCAAGGCGATGTGGATATGGAGCTCAACAAAAAATTGATCGATGCAGCCGGAGAAATGAGTGTAACATTTCACCGAGCGTTCGACATGTGTCGTGATCCTTTTGAGAGTTTGGAAAACATTATCGCTCTCGGATGCAGCAGGATATTGACTTCAGGTCAACAACCTACTGCCGAACAAGGCATCCCTCTTATCAAAAAATTAATCGAACAGGCAAACAATCGTATTATCATCATGCCCGGCTGCGGCATCAACGAGAATAATATTCGAAAAATTGCTTTGGAAACCGGAGCTCAGGAGTTTCATCTTTCCTTACGCAACAAAGTTACAAGCAAAATGATCTATCGGAATCCTTCGATTTCGATGGGCGGAACCAACATTACAATTGATGAGTATCAACAAGATATTACCGATGCCCATCGTGTATCACAAGCACTTGCTGCTCTTTCTGATTAGTGTCTCATTTTTTCTATTCATTTTAATAATATTCGATACATGAACAAGATCAATCTTTTAACTTTAACGATTTTTGCAACAGGATTTTTCTTTTCCTGTTTGGCACAACAAACATCGAAACAGGCCAATTATGAAGTAATTCCGCTTCCTTCGGAAATTACGGTAACCACAGAAAAGCCTTTTGTATTATCGTCTTCTACCAAAATCGTATTTCCTAATGGAAACGACAAGATGAAAAAAAACGCCGAGTTTCTGTCCAAATACCTTCAAACATCCGTTGGAATTAAACCCGAAGTTACGAGCAACACTGCAAAAAATGCTGTCATTTTGTCTCTTGGGCTTGAAAACAAGAATCCCGAAGCCTATCAAATTACTGTCAACGACAAGGCAATCACCATCAAAGGGGCAAGTGAAGCCGGCGTTTTCTATGGCATTCAAACGCTTCGCAAAGCCACTCCTATCGGCGAAAATATTACCGTTCTGTATCCTGCAGTGACCATCAACGACCAACCCCGCTTCGCTTATCGGGGAATGATGCTCGATGTGGCACGCCATTTCATGCCGGTGGATTTCGTTAAAACTTATATCGATATCCTCGCTTTGCATAACATCAACCGGTTTCACTGGCACCTGACCGACGATCAAGGCTGGAGAATCGAAATAAAAAAATATCCCAAACTCACGCAAATCGGTTCTGTTCGCAAGCAAACCGTCATCGGCAAAAATACCGGGAAATACGATGGCAAAGAACATTCGGGATTTTACACACAGGATCAAATTAAGGAAATCGTAAACTATGCTGCCGATCGACACATTACGGTCATTCCCGAAATCGATCTTCCCGGTCACATGTTGGCTGCATTAGCTTCCTATCCCGAGTTAGGGTGCACTGGCGGTCCTTATGAAGTAGCGACTACATGGGGTATTTTTCCCGATGTACTCTGCCCTGGCAAAGACACTACATTTGTTTTTCTGGAAAATGTTCTCACAGAGGTTATGGATTTATTTCCTTCGGAATATATCCACATCGGAGGCGACGAATGTCCGAAAGTTCGGTGGGAAAAATGTCCGGATTGTCAACGACGCATCAAAGAATTGGGATTGAAAGACGGCAAACACAAAAAAGAATTTTATCTGCAAAGTTATGTAACCGCACGCATCGAAAAATTCCTGAACAATCACGGAAGAAACATCATCGGTTGGGACGAAATCCTCGAAGGCGAGTTGGCTCCTAACGCCACCGTCATGTCGTGGCGTGGAATGGAAGGCGGATTGGAAGCTGCCAAATTGAATCATGACGTGATCATGACTCCCAATTCATATTGCTATTTCGATTATTATCAGACTCAGGACACCCAAAACGAACCTTTTGCTATCGGTGGCTATGTGCCCGTTGAAAAGGTTTACAGCTTCGAACCCGTTCCGTCAGAACTGACACCCGAACAGCAAAAACATATTCTTGGGGCGCAGGCAAACTTGTGGACAGAATACATTGCAACGCCCGAACATGTAGAATATATGGTGTTGCCGCGCATGGCTGCTTTGAGTGAAGTACAGTGGATGCAACCGGAAAAAAAGAATTTCGATTCGTTTTTGAAAAGGCTTCCGCAATTGATCGCCCTTTACGATAAATTGGGATATAATTACGCAACCCATGTATTTGATATTCAGGCAAAAATGGCACCTAATTTCGATACCAATACGCTCGACGTAACACTTTCAACCATCGATCATGCCGACATCTACTATACACTCGACGGATCGAATCCTACAACGGCATCAACAAAATATACCGGCAAAATCTCGATTAAGGATAATGCCGAACTCAAGGCAATTGCCGTTCGCTCGGGAAGTATAAACAGTAAAATGCTTCAGGAAAAAATTGTAGTGAACACTTCAACTTTCAAGCCGATTCAATTGCTTACGACACCTGCAAACAATTATTCGTTCACCGGTGCATCTATGCTGGTGGATGGATTATTTGGCAACGAAAATTATCGCACCGGAAAATGGCTTGGCTTCCAGAAAAACGATTTGATTGCCGTAATCGATTTGCTTCGTCCGACTTCCATTTCGAAAGCACAAATCAGAACAAACGTCGTAACCGGCGACTGGATTTTTGATGCTTTCGAAATCAGAATCGAATCATCGAATGACGGCACCAACTTTACCCCTGTGAAATCCGAAAAATATAACGATAGCCATTCGGACAACTATAGCGAAATCGTAACTCACACTATACAGTTCGACCCCGTTACAGCCCGATATTTCAGAATTACCGTTCAACCGTCTGTTATGCCTGATTGGCATCCCGGCAAGGGAAATCTCGCTTATATATTCGTGGACGAAATTGTTTTGAATTGAACCAATAGAAATACATAAATAAATTCGGGAAAGCTGCCAAGCGCTTGGCGGCTTTCTTTTTTCCCGGTTGATTGACTTTATTCATATTTCCTTATTTTCAACCTGTTAACGAGCAAATGATATGCCTGCACCAGACAGACTGCCGTATTGGAAATAATAATCGGCCACGCCCACCCGAGCAGTATGCCATAAACGACAAAGAACAGACAAGCCACCAAGTTTATCATTCTGACTGCTGTTAACTTCTTCGGCAAAAAGGAAATTACCAGTAATGTCATGGCAAGATAGCCCGTTACATCGCACCAAAATTGAATATTCATTTCGATAATGGATTAAATTTGCCTGCAAGTTAGCACCTTTTCAAAAATATTGCCATTCGTTTTTAGCATAAAAATATCGGATGTTACTTCAACAGATATTTTTGCACTTCCCATAAGCAGCAATTAATCGAACACGCTTAGGTCATGATTAAAAACTATGACGTTCATCGTAATTCTGATTTCGCGTATCCACAAAAGTAGAATCAATAATAGTTAATATAAATTTACACTTTTAAGCCATATTTTTGACTATTTCCTCCTCCTCCTTCTTCGTGAGGGGTTTCCGTCGTATTTGCGTCGTATTTCCGTCGTACTTGGTTCGAATGAAATCCAAATCATTTTTTTTACTCTTTCATGATAGCGACAAAAGGTTCTTTAACATTCTGCGGAAACTATTTCTTTCTTCATTACCGCAAACTCCTATCTTGTTTTGAAAATATCGGAGAAAAAACCGAAGAATTATTTTTGCAATGAATCTGACCGGCAATTTTAAAAAATATTTTCTATCTTTGCCTTCGAATTGTTGGTGTTACACATTTCAAATTCATCTTCGAAATGTGTAATGAAAAGGGAATCAGGTGAAAATCCTGAACAGACCCGCTGCTGTAAGCTCCGCTTACGTGTTGAACATTACTCTTTGCCACTAATCGGCTTCATACTTCGCCTCAGGCGATATCAATTGATTGGGAAGGCGTTCAAACCACGGGAGCAAGTCAGAAGACCTGCCACAATTCCATCAAGTTGTATAGCTTTCGGGGAATAAAGCTTGAAAACGACTCGCGAACTTTCTTTATTTACGCGCCTCATTTTCAGTATGCTTTACCGAAATAAAAAATTCGGTACAGATGAAATTTTACAAAGCAGTATCTATTGTGGGCATTGCTATGCTCTGGGCCGGTGCAAATCTTGCGGCACAGAACTTGGCCGACAGCCTTCACCAACTGCCGGAAGTGGTGATTACGGAAAAATATGACGATCGCGAAATTCGTTCGTCGGCTCCCTTGCAAATCCTAACCAAACAAACCCTTCAGAATCTGAACGTGTTGCAGGTGTCCGATGCCGTCAAATTTTTTTCAGGAGTCAATGTAAAGGACTACGGAGGAATAGGTGGTTTGAAAACCGTATCGGTGCGCAGTTTGGGAGCGGCTCACACGTCGGTGAGTTATAACGGAATTCCTTTGTCCGATGCCCAGACCGGCCAAATCGACATCGGCAAGTTCTCGCTCGATAATGTTGAAGCGCTTACCCTTAGTTTGGGGCAAAACGATCAGATCTTTATGCCGGCACGCTTGTTTGCATCAGCCTCTGCACTCGATATTCGCACGACTGTGCCTTCCTTCGAAAATAACAGGCAATTTTCGGGTAAAGCATCTATTAAAGGCGGCTCGTTCGGATTATTCAATCCTTCATTCTACCTTGCTAAACAGTTCTCAAATCGCTTAGCGGCCACAGTCAACGGCGAATGGCTTTCGGCAAACGGCAAATATCCGTATCTCCTCCGATACGGAAATGCCAAAGGAGACAGTACTTCGTGGGAAGAAAGAAAAAATACGGACGTGCAAAATCTCCGTCTCGAAGGTGCACTCTTCGGAAAAATATCAGAAAAATCGTCTGCCGACATCCGACTCTACTATTATCAATCGGATCGTGGTCTTCCGGGTGCAACCATCTTCTACAACACCGATGGTTTTTCGAAACAGAGACTCGACGAAAACACTTTTTTCGTGCAGGCACATTACGAGAACGCGCTTTCGCAGCTATGGAGCATTCAAGCCAACGCCAAATATAATCGGGGATATGTGCATTATCTCGATCCGACTTACCTGGGATCGGAAGGTAAATTGGAAAACAAATATACACAAAAAGAACAGTACGGATCATTGGTTGCATTGTTTAAAGCCTTCCAACATCTTTCCTTTTCGGCGTCTTCTGATCTTACCCGACAAACGCTCGATGCTAATTTCTATAACTTTGCCTACCCTACTCGCCTGACCTGGCAAAGTGTGGTTGCCGCAAAATACGTTTCCGATCGCCTCCTTGCCACTTCAAGCCTCCTTTTCACCCAAACGTTCGAATCAGTGAAAGTCGGAGATCCTGCCAACAACCAAAACCGATGGTCACCGTACATTAGCGTTTCTGTGAAACCGTTTGAGAATCACGATTTGCGTTTGCGCGCGTTCTACAAAAACATTTTTCGAATGCCGACTTTCAACGACTTGTATTACACGGCTATCGGCAAACGAACATTGAAACCGGAAGATACCGATCAGTTTAATCTGGGTGCAACATACAGTACTTCCTTCGGAACTATCGTTCCGCTACTGACATTCACGGCAGATGGTTTTCGCAATAACGTAAAAAACAAAATCGTGGCTTATCCAGTGAAAAATGTGTTCGAATGGTCGATGATGAATTACGGAAAAGTAGAAATATCGGGCATTGATCTTTCACTGGAAACAATCGTTCGTTTTTCAGAGAAAATCGGATTGCTTGCCGGCAGCAATTTTACCTATCAAAAAGCATTGAACATGACAGATCCCAAATCGTCGGCCTACAAAAATCAGCTGCCGTATACCCCTCGTTATTCAGGTGGGGCGCACGCCACACTGCAAACGACTCTGCTCGATTTGTCCTACTCGTTGTTGTGGTCGGGAATTCAGTATGCCGGGGCACAAAATGTCAAGCAGAATGAAGTATCGGGATATACCGATCACAGCATTTCGATTTCGAAAGAAAAGAAAATCGGATTTGGAACCCTGCGATTGAGTGTAGAAGCACTCAATATCGGCAATAAAAATTACGAGATCGTCCGCTATTTTCCAATGCCTGGACGCTCTTTCAGAGGAACACTATCTATTTATTTTTAAACCATAAAATTATTTTGAAATGAGAAAAAATCTGTATTTACTGCTCATGTTTTTGGCAGCATTTTTTACTGCTTGCGACGACACCGACAAAATCGTTGATCCTACCGAAGTTCCACCCTCGCAAACCAATAAGCTAATGATTCTTTGCGAAGGGAGTTTCAATGGCAACAACAGCACACTGGCTTATTATGATTTATCGACCAAAAATATCGATAAAGATTTTTTCAATACCGTCAACGGTCGGGGGTTGGGCGATACGGCCAATGATATCCTGAAATATGGCTCGAAAATATATATCGTGGTCAACGTATCCGGTTCGATTGAAGTGTTGGATGCCAAATCGGGTGTATCAATCAAAAACATCGATATGAAAACATCCACGGGTGAATCAAAACAACCACGCTATGCAGCCGCTTACGGAGGAAAGGTGTACGTAACCTCCTTCGACGATACGGTTACCCGCATCGATACTGCTACACTCGCTATAGATGGGTCGGTGAAGGTAGGTCGCGATCCCGACGGAATCTGCATCAAAAACAACAAAATCTATGTCGCAAATTCCGGAGGACTCGATTATGCTACGGGAAATTATGACACCACCGTCTCAATCATTGGCCTGCAGAACTTCACAGTGGAAAAAACCATTGAAGTGGGCACAAATCCTTATCAGGTTTTCGCCGACAGCGAAGGGGATGTTTATGTAACAACACGTGGAAATTATGTGGATATCGCACCTACGTTCAAAAAAATCAGCCCCAATTACGAGGTAACCGCCATCAATAATGTACAGGTTTCGGAATTTACCATCGTCAACGACAAGGCATATATTCTCTATAATGAATGGGGAAACCCAAGCACAATAAAAGTATTCGACTGCAGTACCGAAAAAGTTGTGACAGAAAATTTCGTAACGGATGGAACCTCAATTTCCAACGGATATAAAATATCGGCCGACGCATACAGCGGAGAAGTGTATGTAACGACTTCCGACTATTTTACTTTTGGAAATGTATTTTGCTTCGATAAAACCGGGAAACTCAATTTCGAACTGTCAGGTGTTGGATTGGGTCCCAACAAAGTGATTTTCCTCAATTAAATTCGATAAACAATAAAAGTGCAGGAAAAACTCTTAATCTCTCTGCATCTCTACTTTTAGTTATTTATTTTGGGAAGAAAGGCACAACCGCTAAAAAAGCGGAAGTGCCTTTCGTTTTTACCAATAAGTTTATTTTTAACCGATGCCACTCACCACCTTGAAAAAACATCGAATCGAAAATTACAGAATTATGCCAACATTCACAAAGTTTTTTTGCATCTTTGTATGATTTGTTTGAATAGCTTTCATGTGTTCAATTCTCATATATCATTCAGATGATTGTTTACAATACCACCTTTCAGGTTGACACCGATATTCAGGAAGAATTTGTGGAATACCTACTGCAAAAGTTTATCCCCGCCTGCACCAAAAGCGGATTGCTTACGTCTCCCCGACTCGCGCGGGTATTCGGGACTGACGAAGATGAAGGCGAAGGAGCTTCCTTTGCAATTGAGTTCACCACAAAAGATTTGTTTACACTCGAAAAATGGAACAATGAAGAGAGCTATTCGATTCATGCTCCGCTTATCGAAAAGTTCAGAGATAAAATTGCGGGATTTTCCACCATTTTACAAACCATCGAATACTGATATGCCAAAAGAACGAATCATTATGGGGATCGATCCCGGAACTCAAGTGATGGGATATGGCATTCTGCGAATCGTTGACAACAAACCCGCCCTCGAAGCTATGGGCATCATGCAATTAAGCAAGTACGAAGATCATTATCTGAAACTTGCTAAAATCTATGCCCGTGTAATCGGCCTCATCGAAGAATACCTCCCCGACGAGCTTGCCATCGAATCGCCATTTTTTGGCAAAAATGTGCAAAGTATGCTCAAACTTGGGCGGGCGCAGGGCGTAGCGATGGCCGCAGCCATTTCGAGAGATATTCCGATTTACGAATACGCACCTTTAAAAATTAAAATGGCTATCACCGGCAATGGGCGGGCAGCCAAGGAACAAGTAGCCTATATGCTTCAACAAATCTTGCATATTCCCAACGAAAACATGTTGCCACAACTCGATGCCACCGACGGATTGGCCGCAGCACTTTGCCACTTTTATCAGTCGGGCGTCGAAAACGGAAAATCTGAATATAAAAATTGGAAAGACTTTGCCGAAAAAAATGATTCACGCATAAAAAAATGACAATAAATTTTCAATCTTTCGAGAGGTGATTTAACAAAACTTTTTATCTTTGCGTTATGAATGAGCTTGTTTCACATATCGAATTTCTATTACACACACACCTGTGCGTCATTGTTCCTCACTTTGGCGGATTCGTGCTCAATTGTAATCCTGCTCGAAAAATAGGATTGGCCTCTTTCGCCCCTCCTGAATATGAGTTGCTCTTCAACCAGGAACTCTCACACAACGACGGCCTGTTAACCGAATCATTCATGCGAATGCATGATATTTCATTCGAAGAAGCTAATCGGCTCATCGAGAAACAAGTGGAGGAGCTGAAAATATCTTTGTCGTCCGGCGAATCGCTACTCTTTGGTGATTTGGGCAGTTTTCGGGTTAACGACGAAGGACATTATGTATTCTCTCCCAATAAATTTATTCGTCCCGAATATTTTGGTTTATCGCAAGTTTCGTTGAAACCGATCATTCAGATGCAGCCATCTGCTCCAAGTGCACGAAAAAAAACACGTCGCCTCCAACCCCCTCTTCGACACATAGGCATTGCAAGCGGCGTTGCGGCCGTGATAGCCGTTTTTATCTTTTTGATGACGCCTTTCGATAAAAATGTTCCTGCCTCACAAAGTGCAAATATTTTATCTGAAAGTGCACTTTTTATGAATAATTCATCGAAAAATTTCGGCGATCCTGTTTCCCAACCTGTTTTGGGGAAACAAAATTCAACACCTGCCTTATCCGATAACAAACCTCATGCCGGTGAATTATCGGCGAACCAAGAATCGGACACGGAAGTGAAACCCGAAACAAAGTATTATATCGTTTTGGGTGTTTACGAACTTCGTTCAGGTGCTGAATTTACCGAACGAACATTGAAGGCTGAAGGATTTTCACAAGTGTATTGGTTGGAAAGACCCGGACGTATCGATTTATATACGGCTGTTTTCACAGATCGCGCCGAAGCAGAAAATTACTTGAGAACACTTCACAAACAATATCCCAACCATTCCGATGCTTGGATTATGAAACGTACTCACTAATCTTCGATATGCATTCTGTTTCCCTTTTCTGAACTTATTTTTTCGGTCTCGGCAATTTGCAACTTTTTCGAGAAAGTATCGGACAAAATTCTATAAGCTCTGGTACGAAATGCAACCAACGAGATTATCAACATCAAAATCCCCGCTATTAAAAAGGTCAATGCTATTCCACGTGTAGATCCTTCACCCAGCAACCATCCGAACGCTTTTTTGCCCGAATCACTGTTCATAAACGGGATAAGCGAAAATTGCGCGAAAGGGCCGATGATAAAAATAGAAATCGGAGTTGCTGCAGATTCAACCGTTTGAGCAAATCCAAAAACACGTCCTTGCGTATGTTTTGGCACTATTGTTTGAATAATTGTTTGTTCGGCAGCTTCGATAAAAGGAACAGATATCATATACAAAAACATCCCCAGTACAAATAGTGGTGCCCATTCGCGAAGAGTAAAGACAACACAGATTAAACTTGTAATCACATATCCCCAAAGAAGGGTTTTTACCGGCCGTTTCCCCAAGCCGAGACGACTGATGATCAGTCCGCCAAAAATGAAACCCAATCCGGTAAATCCGAGCACGACTCCCCACACTTCGACGCGAAAAATCGACAACCCGTACGGATCAAGCAAAACCATAATGACTCCGCCTATAAAATTGTTGAAAGTGGTAAAAATAATAAGCCCCATCAGTCCCGGAATAACATGAATGGCTCGGAGTGCTCCACTAAAATCTATTCTTTTGTTTTGCAATTTTGGATCGTGAACGATGTGATCTTCGGCTATGGGCACAAAAAACAGATGAATAAGCATCATTGCCGACACAATCAGGGTAATATACATTGCCCAGTCCAGGCCTAACTGCCCAATGATTAGTCCACTGAAAACGGTATTGGCAATCATCCCTACCCCCTGCACCATTCCGATTAATCCGTTTGCACGCGCATAATTCTCTTTTTCTACCAGAATAGAAACCGTAGTGGACAATGCTATCCCGCGCAAATTGCAGGCGAGAGCTGCCAACAATAAAGGCATCGAAAAAAGCCAAAACGATGGAGACGATAATTGTGAAATTTGAGACTTCGGTTCAAAGTGCATTACCCATCCCGATACACACAGCAGAGCGAGTGTTACAACAGATGCCAACGTGATGACTCGTTTCTTTTTATATTTATCCACAATCGTGCCGAACAGCATGCTCGACAAGGTAACCAGCAACATATAGGTTCCACTCAGAATGGAAAGGATCAGTACGGATTTGGTTTCCAGATATATCCAAAAAGAAAATGCACTCCACAAAAAATAGGCGCTGGTGTTGGCAGTTGCAACATTTATCAAGATTGGGAAAAATCGTTTCATCAAAGAAATTATCCGATGCGAATGCTCAAAGAACGTTTATATGAGCACTTTTGTTTAAATACAATTTAGTACCGCAATCATTTTTTATAAGAATGCGAAAAGCGGCCGGCTAAATCACAGCCTGCCGCTCTCTAAATAACATGAAAATACAACTTACATGTTGTGAATGAAAATTTAGTTATTAACCCATTTAACCTGATTTTCGTTACAAAAATATGTTTGCTGTTTGTTTCGTCCAAAACGAATAGACTAACCGTTCGATTTCATCGACCAACCAGGATTTTTCATCTTTAATTTGGATAAAAGCCACACGAATAAAATCCCCCGAAACAAATTACATTTTCTTTCGGAGGATTTTTTTGATAAGTGACAATTAGCTTTCTCGGATACAAATTTATTTGCCGACTTTAGGTTTGTTTCCCCTCATTCCATTTCCGTTGCGCATATTCCTCATCCGTTCGGCACGTATGGCTTTCCATTGATCCATTTTTTCCTTACCAATGATTTGCTCCAATTCGGAATCATTGGCTTCAATCTGTTTTTGCCTTTCAGCTCTCATTTCTTCCCGAGTAGCTTGTTGATTCTCTCGCATCTCTCGAGCTTTTGCCATTTGTTCGGCACGTTGCGCATCTTGTTTTTCCAACACTTTTTCTACCTGCGCCTTTTGCTCTGCCGTCAGCTCCAATCGTTTTGCCATTTGTTCGGCACGTTGCGCGGCGGTCCATTTCATTTCTCTGGGAGTAGTTTTCTGTCGGGTCGTATCTTGTGCCGAAACAGAAATACTCATTGTAAACAGGGCGACAAACGCCAAAATACCAATTTTTTTCATTTTCATTTCATTTTAATGGTTCTACATAAAAATCGTAATATTGACTCTCAAAAGTAAGCAAACGTTTAATCCGATGTTCATCTATTAACGATTCTTATCCTACTGTTATTCATATTATTAAAAGCGTTGACAGCAGAAAAACATAGATTGATCGTTTCGTATTTCTATTTCATCGATAAAAATAAATGATTTGTCGATTCACTCTATTTTTATATACCTTAACGGTGCTTTGTCTATTTTCTGCTATCTTTGCAGGTGAATATATGAAATAGTCATGACAAAATACACTTGCAACAATTCCAAACGAATGCTCCTGTTTATGAAAATGAACCCAATAGAAGCTCACCTGCGAACGAGTTAAAAAAGAGAAATCCGACAATTTTATTTGATCAATTCCAATATGCATGTCCCTATGAACAAGTTTCTTGTATTTATTTCGCTGACGATCCTCTTTAGTGGCGAATCTTTTTCCCAAAAATCGGGGAATCCTCTCTTTCCGGGTTGGTATGCCTACCCCGAAGCAGCAATTTTTAACAACCGCTATTGGATTTTCCCAACCTATTCGGCGCCCTATGAAAAACAGGTTTTCATGGATGCTTTTTCTTCTCCCGATTTGGTACGTTGGACAAAACACGGCAATATCCTCGACACTGCAAGTGTAAAATGGGCTCATAAAGCGATGTGGGCTCCTGCAATTGTAGAAAAAGAGGATCAATATTTTTTATTTTTTGCAGCCAACGATATTCAAGACGACCAAAGCGAAGGAGGGATTGGAATAGCCGTTGCGAAACAACCCGAAGGCCCGTATTGCGATTATTTGGGAAAACCCTTGTTCGACAAATTTCACAATGGTGCTCAACCGATCGATCAATTCGTTTTTAGAGATATCGATGGCCAATACTACATGATATACGGAGGATGGCGCCATTGCAACATTACCCGACTTAATAACGATTTTACCGACTTTCTTCCTTTCGAAGATGGAACAATTTTCAAAGAAATTACCCCTGAGGGTTATGTTGAAGGACCGGTGATGTTTTATCGAAACGGAAAATATTACTTCATGTGGTCGGAAGGCGGCTGGACCGGCCCCGACTATCGAGTGGCTTATGCCATAGCCGATTCACCTTTAGGCCCTTTCGAGCGGATTGGCATCGTTTTAGAGCAAAATACGAATATTGCAACCGGTGCAGGACATAATTCGGTGATAAACATACCAAACACCGACGAATGGTACATCGTCTATCATCGTCGCCCATTGTCCGAGTCAGATGGAAATTCGCGCGTTACGTGCATTGAAAAAATGCAATTCGATGTCAATGGACAAATTGTTCCCGTTGCTATTACAAACGATGGCGTTGATGCACGTCCGTTAAATTGAAATCCACATATCCACGCCATGCCCATATAAATCACAATCGCGTTATTCGTGAAAATGGGAGCGTATTTCTGTTAAAATACACCCTCACTCATCCCTTTCAGAAAAGACAAGGGATGTTTTTTTGAAAACAAAACGTGTTTTATAACACACATACCGATTTTTTCCATTAAAAAACCAAAATTTACCACCCAAAGTTGTGTTACAACCCTAAGTTTGCATCCGGTTACGAAAAACAAATATTTTTAAATTTTTAATTCCAAGATGCAAACCAAACACAAATCGGCCATTAACGAGGCCAATCATCAAGACGACACAACTCTGTTTCAAGAATTTCGAAAGGGAGATACGGAAGCATTTTCACATTTCTACGATACGTATGTGAACGTTCTCTACCATTTTGGCAGCAAAATCACTAACGATAAGGAATTGCTGAAAGACTGCATCCACGATGTATTTATTAAAATATACAATAAACGTCAAGATTTATCCGATATCCAAGATATCAAATCTTATTTGTTTAGTACTTTAAGAAACAAAATTTTAGACGAAATAAGGAGAAAAGCTTATTTTACCGAAAAAGAAATTGAAAGCTATCAAGTTGCATCTTCTGAAAACGTGGAAAAAGAATATCTTCTGAAAGAAAAAGAAGATTACGACAACGTGAAAGTAGCTTTCTTCATGACAAAACTCTCACACAGGCAGCGTGAAGCCATCACTCTTTACTTTATCGAAGAAAAGAAATATGACGAAATTTGCACGCTTATGGATATAAATTACCAATCGCTCCGAAATTTAATCCATCGAAGCTTAACAAAACTCCGATCGCAATTATCATGAACGCGAGATTTGCATGAAGCTTTACGAATCGCAGGAACACTCTTTTCCCTGCGATTTTTCAAAAGCTTCTTTCCCTTCCGAAACGGAAAAATAAATCAATCCTATCGATCCGATGACATCCGCATAAGCAAACCCCGTAACTTCATAGATGAGACTCGACAAAAGGAGAACAACCGACATGTAAATACATATTTTGGTACAATTGGCATCGGCCATTATGGGCTCCGAATCAAGTTCCCTGCCCACTTTTTGTTTTGATCTCATCAACCAATACATAATCAAAATCGATAGGACAGAAATGATGATGCCCCATCGGGTGGTCTCCGGTTTATGTCGGGTAATTATATTCATGACACTTCCGACAACCAATCCGAGTGAGAGAAGATAAAAAGCGGTTCCGGTGATTTTGAGAGCTGCGTGTTCAAATTTGCTCTTTTCCATCGTTTGGTTTTTGCGAATTCGGAGAATCATCGTAAATATTCCGACTCCCGACAACACCTCTATAAAACTATCGAGGCCAAAACCGAAAAGGGCCAAGGTTTCGTCCCGATACCCGAAAAACAAAGAAACAATGCCCTCGACAATATTGTAGAAAATTGTAAATAAGCTCAATAGTAAAGCTTTTCGATACAGTTTTTGTTCGTTTTCCATCATATTCTGTCTGTAAAATCGCAAACAAAAATAAGCTGAAATGTGATGCAACAGTGTTGCAAAATCAAGTATTGCAATTGGCACAAATACCTTTGATCACAAAATTTGCCGATTCCACAACAAATTCCGGAGGCAGTTCCATCGAAGGAATCTGCAATTGTTGCAAACAAAAAGTTTGTTCGCAAATCTTACAAAAGAAGTGAACATGCAGATCTTCCAAATTACATTCACATCGATCTTCACATAAAGCAAACTTTGTAGCGCCGGAACCGTCATCGATCTCGTGCACTAAATTGTTTTTCTCGAAATTCTTAACCCACATTGCAGGGTATGTGTCCGATGATTGTTAATAATAATCAAATATTAGATGTTTTTTTGGAGAAAGAGGCCGTTTTTTGGTGATAAATT